>ERZ1029854.10-NODE-10-length-89454-cov-68.313728_pt1 | contig 89454 bp, 87 predicted proteins | sample MGYA00519239_ERZ1029854 | MGnify/ENA primary metagenome ERZ1029854 (study PRJEB33666, sample SAMEA4610917) | skin metagenome | biome: Human-associated habitat; feature: Malodor aspect; material: skin | place: Philippines | collected 2015-08 ... | reverse complement strand
GCAATGCGGATGTAGCGCAGTTGGTAGCGCATCACCTTGCCAAGGTGAGGGTCGCGAGTTCGAGTCTCGTCATCCGCTCCACTCCCCGCCCCGGGTTCTCCCTGGAGCCGGGGTTACTCTTTTGCGCATGACTACTTGTGCTAGCGATTTGATCGGTCCCGTCCTCGACAGCGCAGAGTGCGAAACCCGAGCCGCGATGGTGATGACCATCTTCGGCGCCTTCGGACGCAGAGGCACTTCCGCGGTGCTGGGAAACGACCTCGACTCGCAGCTCCTCCACGCTTTGCGCTCGTGGGCCGACGTGGTGCTCGTCTCCGCCGGCACTGTCACGGCGGAGGCCTACGGTTCTGCAGACACGCCCATCGCCATCCTCTCCCGTTCCCTCAACATCAAGCCCAATTCCGGAGTGCTCAAGGGACGCGACGCCATCATCGTCTGCCCGGAAAGTTCACTGCTCGACGTCACGCTCAACAACAAACGCGCCGCTTTAGAACGGGCGGGTGCTCGGTTTGTGGCCGCTGGCGAAGGCAACGCGGCTGAGATTGTGGACGCTTTGCACCGGGAGGGATTCAGGCGCATTGCCTGCGAGGGCGGTCCCAGCGTGTACGCCGACATGATCGCAGACAACCAGATCGATGTCCTGCACATCACCCTCGATCCCACCGTGAGCGACGCCGACGGCCCGTGGGGCATGGGCAACCTGGCCCAGCAGCCACCCTTTGAAGATCGCTACACACTGGAGGCCACGCATGCCTCCGACCTCGAGGCAGACTCGGGCGATTCTGTGTTGTTCCTGCGCTACCGGAGCGTTCGGGAAAGGTAAGCACATCCCGCCAGGTACGGTTAGGCCCGTGATTGCTTCCCCACCGACACGTAGAAGGCCGCTGAGAATCAGTACCACTACGCAGCAGGACCTGTCTGCGGTCCCGACTGCCCCGCTTGCACCTGCCGTCACCGCGGCCGCTTGGCCGGTCGCGGTGATGCTTGTCGTGCATCGGCTGTTCGTCTTGGCGCGGGAGGGCTCGGTCACAGACGACTTCACCACCGTGTGGTCGGCGGCGCGCCGCTTTGTGGAGCGGGTCCCCGTTTACAACGAGATCTACAGCCACGTCGACCCGCACTACTTGTACAACCCTGGCGCGACGCTGCTGTTATCGCCACTGGGATTAATCTCGGACGTTGCGACGGCGCGCCCATTGTTCATCGCCGTGAACGCGGCGTGCATCATCGCGGCGCTGGCCTGGCTAACGCGTCTGTGGGAGCGCCCGCTGTCCGGACCGACCCTCCCGGTCGCCATCGCACTGGCGTTTTGCACCGAGGCTGTTACGAACACGCTGGTGTTTTCCAACATCAACGGTGTGCTGTTGCTCGCTTTGGTCGCATTTATCGCGCTGCTGATGTCGCCGCGCGACATCGCCGCTGGCATCGTGCTGGGGTTGGCCATTTTGGTCAAACCGATGTTCGCCCCGTTGGTGGTGCTTCCCGCATTGCAGCTGCGGTGGCGTTCCCTCGTCGGCGCTATCGCAGTGCCGGTGCTCATGAACGTGATTGCCTGGCCGCTGACCCCGGGGGCGAGCGACTACATCGACGTGGTGGTGCCGTATCTGAGCATCACCCGCGACTACGCCAACTCCTCGCTGTCCGGATTCGCCGTCTACTTCGGCATGCCCACATGGGCCCACGGTGTGTTGTTTGCCCTGTTGGGCGCGGCGGTTGCGGCTGCGGTGCTGGGGCTCGCCCGGGTCCGCCACACCGAGGAATTGCTCTACCTCTCCGTCGGTGCCGGGGTGCTCTTGGCCGGGGTCTGCCTGTTGTCGTCGCTCGGCCAGGCCTACTACTCCATGATGCTGTTTCCCGCCCTATTCACCGTTTTCCACCCGGATAGCCCCATCCGCACCTGGCCCACATGGCTCGGCGCCACCCTGTGCTTGTCGCCATTGGACTGGGCAACCGCCGCCCACCCGCTAACGGGTAGCTGGCTAAACACGTTCTTGCCCACTCTCGGTTGGGCCATATTCATTGTGGCTTGCTCCGCGTGGGTATTGTCTAAGGAACTCGTGCGAGACGCACTAACTTACGGAGCGGAAAGGACTGCGCAATGACCGAGCAGACCCCGAACTACAAGGACTTCACCGAAGCGCAGTGGCGCGAAAAGCTCTCCCCGGAGGAGTTCCGGGTGCTGCGTCAGGCAGGCACGGAGGCCCCTGGTGTCGGCGAATACATCAACACCACGACAGAGGGTGTCTACCGCTGTCGCGCGTGCGGTGCCGAACTGTTCCGTTCCTCCGAAAAGTTCGACGCGCACTGCGGCTGGCCGTCGTTTTTCACGCCTCTTGCGGGCAATGCTGTCATCGAGCGGGAGGACACATCCCACGGGATGATTCGTACCGAAGTTCTGTGCGCCAACTGCGGCTCCCACCTCGGCCACGTTTTCGCCGGCGAGGGTTATAACACCCCCACAGACCTGCGCTACTGCATCAACTCCATCTCGTTGACACTCGACGAAGCCTAAGCAGTAGCTTTAGGACGCCACCTACGGCAGCATCCCGATCACCTCAGCGATGTCGCCGACTCGGCGCCCCGTCTGGAACGGGATTTCCTCGCGCACATGCAGGCGCGCCTCTGTGTAGCGCATCGTCTTCATCAGCGCCTCGATGCGCTCCAAAGTCGGAGCTTCAAACGCAAGCATCCACTCGTAGTCGCCCAACGTGAACGCCTCGACGGTGTTCGCACGCACGTCCGCAAAGTCGCGCGCCGCCGTGCCGTGCTCGGCGAGGATCCGGCGACGCTCCTGCGGGTTCATCACATACCAGTCATAGGAGCGCACGAACGGGTACACCGTGATCCAGTCCCCCGGCTCCTCGCCCATGATGAAACTGGGCAGGTGGGATTTGTTGAACTCGGCCGGGCGGTGCAGGCCGTTGCCAACCCAGCTCAGCTCGACGCGCTGACCAAAGGCAGTCTCCCGCCGGAAGTCTGCGAGCGCTTTCTGCAGGTGTTCAAATTCCTCCGCGTGCCACCAAATCATGAAGTCCGCGTCGGCCCGGATACCGGTGTTGTCGTAGATGCCACGAACTGTGACCAGGCCCTGCTCCTCCAAGCCGGCGAAGAAGGCGCGAGCCTCGTCGATAATCTCCGCCCGCTCACTTCCCAGCGCACCAGGGATTGCACGGAACACAGCGAACTGCAAGTAGCGCTGTGTCGCGTTGAGTTTGTCGAAATCAAGCTTGGCCATGGGTTTTGCCCCTTCCCTGCCACTCGGCAGATCAAACTAAAGACGTAGGCCATTCTACGCCGCCCCGGTACAGCTCCACGGCGCGCCTCCCCCAACCTCGCCCGTTGCTGGATACGTTTGACGCTGTGATGAACCCGGACACCACATCCCCAATGTCCGCCAGCGGTGCTGACGAGGCCAGGGACGAACACGGAACCAGCGACGCTTGGCCCGCGGAATTCAGCGCAGCCGTTGAATCGATGCACGCGGCGCGCCTGCGCCCCGAGATCACCTTGGGCACCATCCGCCCGCCGCAGCGCCCAGCCCCATTCAGCCACGCTGTCGGACTGGAAGTTGCGCACCCCGAGGAGGATAACGTCCCCGTGGATTCCGACGGCGACGCATTCGGTCGCCTCATCCTCCTCCACTCCCCCGCAGCGGAGGAGGCGTGGGAAGGATCCATGCGCCTGGTCGCCTACATCCAGGCCGATATGGATGATGCGGTGGCTTCCGACCCGCTTCTGCCGGATGTGGCATGGCAGTGGCTCAATGAATCGCTCGCAGAGACCAACGCGGGATTCACCAACCTCGGAGGCACGGTGACGTCGACCGCATCCGTCCGATTCGGTGAAATTGGCGGCCCGCCGCGCGCCTACCAGCTGGAAATGCGCGCCTCATGGACCGCGGAGGGCACAGACCTCCAGAGCCACGTGGAAGCGTTTTCGAAGGTACTCGCCCACGTCGCAGGTTTGCCGCCTGAAGGTGTGGCGCAGCTCAGCCCACGCTAAATTCCTCAGACATGAGTGCTCGGCCGATTTATACCCTGGTGAACACACCCGCTGCGTTCCGCGGCGCAGCGGGTGCACTTGCGCTCGGACGAGGCCCATTCGCGGTTGACACCGAGCGCGCTTCGTCTTTCCGGTATGGCGACCGCGCCTTCCTAGTGCAGGTGCACCGTCGCGGCGCGGGGACATTCCTCATCGCCCCGGAGGGCCACCGGGATGCCGTCCAACAGGCGTTCGCACCAGTGCTCAACGGTGCTGAGTGGATCATCCACGCCGCTGGTGAGGATCTCCGCAGTCTCGCTCATCTCGGCCTGCACCCTGGGATCCTGTTCGACACCGAGCTGGCTTCCCGTATCGCTGGCTTCGACCGCCCTAATCTCGCTGCGATGGTCGAGCGTTTCGTTGGCGTCGAGCTGGAAAAGGGCCATGGCCACGAGGACTGGTCTCGCACGCCCTTACCCGTATCGTGGCAGGACTACGCGGCTCTAGACGTCGAGTATCTCAACGAGTTGGCGGAAGCCCTCGCCGAGTACCTCGACGCCAACGGCAAGCTCGGCTGGGCCTTCCAGGAGTTCAACCACCTCGTCAGGTCGTATTCGCTGACGCCGCGCCCGAAGAAAGCCTGGCGCGATATGAAGGGCCTGTCCGCCCTGCGCGATGAGTCCGACCTCCAGGTAGCGCGCGAACTGTGGCGGGCTCGGGAGCAGCTAGGGCAAGAGCGCGACATCTCCCCTGGGAGATTGCTGTCCAACCGAGACCTCGTCGACATCGCGCGTGCAAAGCCCTCCTCACCCCGCGAACTCGCCAGAGCCGTCAGGCGGACGAGTTTGCCGCCGAGGGATGCGCGCGAGTGGCTCACTGTGGTGGAGCATGCGCTCGCCGCAGACCCCTCCTCTTGGCCCCCGCGGCACGCTCCGCAGTCGAATGCCGCACCTCCGAAATCTAGGTGGGAGCGGCACTACCCGCAGTCGTGGGCGATGCTGCAAACCTGCCGCGAAGGCATTGCACACCGCGCGGCTGAACTTCAGATGCAGCCAGAGGTATTGCTTGCACCTGCAACGCTCAGGGAGGCGGTGTGGGGAGCACCCGATACCGGGCCGGCATGGGACACACATCAAGCTGCATTAGCTCTGCAAAACGCAGGCGCCCGCGCCTGGCAAGTCGAGTTCGCCGCGCCAATCTTGGCTGACGCTCACGGCAAGATGGTCACCGCCGTCTAACAGTCTGCGCGCTTACGCATCCCCTTCGGGATCAGCCAGGCTCGTGGCCCACTCGCGCACTTGCTCAGCCGCGGAATGCGGATCCAACCCGTACTCGCGCAAGATTTCGCTCCGAGAGGCATGCAGCGGAAAGATGTCGGGAAAGGCGAGGTGCCGTACCGGGACATCGACTTCTGCGGCGGCAAGCGCCTCGGCCACCCCGGAACCGACGCCCCCACGAACCACGCCGTCTTCGTACACCACTACGAGGTCCGCTTGCGAGGCCAGATCGATGATGTCGACTGGTACAGGGATGACCCAGCGCGGATCGGCGACGGTCACACGGATGCCGGCGTCACCCACAGCGTCAGCCACTTCGACGGCATATTGCCCGAAGGGCCCCACGGCGACCAGCAGCACGTCGATAGCATCCTCGGATGGCTCCCCGCCAGGCCGAACCAAAATATCCGTTCCCCCAGCGCAGCGCTCCACAGCATCGATGTCGGGACCGACTGCGCCCTTGGGGAAGCGGACGACCGTAGGCCCGTCGTCAACCGCGATGGCCTCAGCGAATTCTTCGCGCAGGCGCGCAGTGTCACGCGGTGCGCAGATGCGAATCCCCGGAACGATCGACGAGATCGCCATATCCCACACGCCGTTGTGGCTGGCCCCATCCGACCCGGTCACACCGGCTCTGTCCAACACTATTGTGACGGGTTGGCCGATAAGCCCCACGTCCATGAGAAGCTGGTCGAACGCGCGGTTGAGGAAGGTTGAATACACCGCCACCACCGGATGCAAGCCGCCGAGAGCCATGCCCGCCGCAGATGTCACCGCGTGCTGCTCCGCGATACCGACGTCGAAGAACCGATCCGGGAATTGCTCCGCGAACGGCTGCAGCCCCGTAGGTCCTGCCATGGCCGCGGTAATGGCGACAATGTCCTGGCGCTCGTGGCCAGCCCGCAGGAGCTCTTCGGTGAATACCGCGGTCCAGCCGGGCTCCGATTGGGCCAGAGACTCGCCCGTCACCGGGTCGATCACACCTGTGGAGTGCATCTGATCTGCCACGTTGTTTACTGCCGGGGCGAATCCATGCCCCTTCTCTGTCACCACGTGCACGATCAGTGGCCCGTCGTAGCGCTTGGCGTACTTAAACGCGTTGAGCAAGCTTTTCAGATCGTGGCCCTCGACTGGGCCCACGTACTTCATCCCCAGGTCCGGGAACATCTCGGTTGGCAGGACCTGGTACTTCACGCCTTCTTTGAGCGCATGGAGTGCGTCGAAGGTGCGCTCGCCTACCCACCCCATGGACTTCAAAGTCTTCTTGCCCGACTCCATGACCTCGTCATAAGCAGGCTGCATCCGAATGGCGGCGAGTTGATCGCGCAACTTTGTCAGGTTGTTGGCGAACCCGCCGATCGTCGGCGAGTAGGAGCGGCCGTTGTCGTTGACCACGATCACGACGTTGCGGTTTGCGGCGGCGATGTTGTTTAACGCCTCCCAGCACATTCCGCCAGTGAGAGCCCCATCACCGACCACGGCGACCACGTTGTCGCTTCCGCGGCCGGTAAGCGCCTTCGCCTTAGCTAGCCCGTCAGCGTACGACAGCGAGGCACTCGCATGGGAGGATTCTGTCCAGTCATGTTCGGATTCATCACGAGCCGTGTAGCCAGAGAGCCCGCCCTTCTTGCGGAGGGTGTCAAACCCCGCGGCGCGCCCAGTGAGGATCTTATGCACGTAGGACTGGTGCGAAGTATCAAAGATAATTGGGTCGTTCGGGGAGTCGAAGATGTAATGCAGCGCGATTGTTAGTTCCACGACCCCCAGGTTGGGCCCTAAGTGCCCACCGGTCGCAGAAACCTTCTGGATTAACATCTCCCTGATCTCATCCGCGAGACCGTCGAGTTGCGCAGGAGACAGCTTGCGGACATCCGCTGGCGTTGCAATGTGCTCGAGCAGTGCCACAGTCCCGTCGTACTCCTTCACCTTGTTGGGGTCACACTCACAGGGGCGTTCAAAACGAACGTGCGTGCAGTGTCGTTCACGCTAGTTTACACTCCCCGCCGAGCAGGCCGATCCGGCGTGTTAGCGGGTTCGAGTACGGCGAGGACCTCGAAGTGGTGGGTATTCGGAAACGCGTCGATAAGCTTCATCCGCTTCACCACGTACCCTTGCTCCCCGAAGTAGGACAGATCGCGGGCGAAGGTGGCCGGGTCGCACCCGACGTGAATGATTCGCTCGGGTCTAGCTCCAGCAATTGCCCTAACCGCATCTGCGCCGGCGCCAGAACGCGGCGGGTCCAAAACGACCAACCCCGGTGCCGGCAACTGGCCGACAACCTCGGTGACGTCCCCGTGGTGCATGTGTAAATCTAACGCGTCTACGACCTGCTGGCGACGGGCTGTCGCCGCGTTGGAAAAATCAACGGAGTCAATGCGGCCCCCGCCAAGAGCATCACTGATGGCCGGGGCAAACGCACCGACGCCACCGTAGAGGTCCCAGCCCACCGGGTTGTCGTAATGTCCTTGCCCCCACTGGGCAATTATGTCCGAGTAGGTCTCCGGGGCAAGGGTGTGAGCCTGCCAGAAGGCGGTAGGCGCGAACGCGAAATCGAAGCCGCGGACTCGCTCGACAGCCACCCCCGACCCTTCAACGATTTGCTGCACCGTTTCCGCCCTACGGCCACGCTGCGCCGTCTGTGTCTCAACGATGTGTCGTTGCCTATCCCCGTCAACGGCGACCACCAGCTCCGCACCGGGGGTGAACGTACGCGAACCCTCGCCCACGACGCCTTCGAGCAACCCCCGGACAGGCTGGGTGCATTGCACATTTGCCACAACCTCTGCGGACTGAGCCCGGCGCATTCCTGCCCGCCCTCGGGCATCAACGCCCAGTCTCACACGGGTACGCCACCCAGTGATCGGCTGCAGCTGGATCGCCAGCATGGACGCAAGTGCAAAACCATCCAGGACCCCAGACCGCGCGGCCAGCGCGCCAAGCTGGCCGAGAAGCACCTCACGTTTGAGATGAAGTTGCTCAGCCGCTGCGATGTGGGAGAAATCGCAGCATCCCGCACCAGCCGCGGCAGCGGGACACGTCGGCGCTACACGGTGTTCCGACGGAGTGATAATCGCCGCGGTATCAGCCCGGGCCCACCGTTTCTTCACCCTAGTCAGCGTCGCCTCAACTGTGTCACCCGGAATTCCTCCGCGGACAAACACGACGCGGCCGTCCGGGGCATCCGCGATGCCCTCTCCCCCGTGTGCCATTGCCCGCACATCCAGCCGCATCCTCGCCCCGGGCGCGAGTTCCCGTGCCTGCACTTATTCGGCAGTCGGCGTTGCAGCGCCGCCGGAGTTCGTGCTACCGCCGCCCGCGCGACGATCGCGGATCTCCTGCAGCTGTTTCTGGTTTTCGGCATTTTGGGCGATGATCTGCTTCAACGCGTCGCTCAACGCGTTGGGGTTGCCCTCGGTCGGCGCCTGGTCGCCCCCTTGTCCTTGACGAGCTTTTGCCTCGGCTGCGGCCTGGACCTGCTGAGCGAGCTGCGCGGGTAGCACCACCTGCAGGGAATTTCCTGCCAGAATCGGATCCTCCCCGCGGTAGACGAAGGAACGCGCGATGGTCTCCCGCCCGATCTCCGCGAGCTGGTCCTCAGAGCCCGTTGGCGCAGCCAGGGTAACGCGGTAGAGCCAGCGAGGCCCCTCCACACCGACGATGCGGATCACACCGTTGCTTCCAGTTCCCACGACTTCTTGGCCCCACGGACCTTGTTCGACCTCCACAGGCATGCCTTCTGAACGCATGCCCTGGATGATCTCCTCGGAGGACTCCTCCCATAATCCACCAGTGCGCGGCGCGGCGAACGCCACCGGTGTAATGCGGCCGTAGCGGGTAACAATGTGGACCATTTTCGGACCTTGCTCCCCCATCTCAACCTGCACCTGGGATTCCTTCGGCAACGGGACGCGAATTGATCCGAGGTTCAGGGTGACGTTGGAGAAATCAGAGAAGTCAAAATCCTCAATATTTACGTTGTCCCCGTCGAACGGGCCCGTGGACCCGCCAACCGGGTCGTAATCCACAAGAGCTGCAACCCCAGCCGCCGCCGAAGCAGTCGCAGGTTCCGCAGGCGGATTCACCGCGGACGCTTCAGCTGAGGTCGTGGTTTCGTTGTTGCCACCCGCGACGGGTTCATTGTCGGCTGCCGCGGAGGTCTCCGGTTGGACAGCGTCCGACGGGGCGTCAGCGTCCGGCTTATGCACCCCGTTCACATCGGATTCGTTTTCCTGCTTCTTCTTTTTCTTCCCAAACGGCCAGAATGCCATCGGTGGTCACTCCCTCAGAGGTGTTCTATCGGTGATTTTCCATGAGTGTAATTCGTGCAGTAGTGGCGGCTGACTGCGGACCACGCACGAGGAGTCAGAGGGTGCCCGTCGAGCCATATCCGCCGCTGCCGCGTGCGGTCTCGTCCAGCTGATCAACTTCCTCAAACTCCACCAGCTCCACACGCTGCACGACCAGCTGAGCGATGCGCGTGCCCCGAGTGATTTCAATAGCCTCGGAACGGTCAGTATTGATCAGGCATACCTTCAGCTCGCCGCGATAGCCGGCATCGACAGTGCCGGGGGTGTTGACGATGCTGAGCCCGTGCTTAGCCGCCAACCCTGAGCGCGGGTGGATGAGTCCAACGGTGCCCACCGGAAGCGCAACGGCTATGCCGGTGCCAACCAGAGCGCGCTCCCCAGGGCGCAACACGATGTCCTCAGTGGCGTACAGATCCGCACCTGCGTCCTCTGGGTGCGCTCGCTTTGGGAGGGGAATTCCGGGGTCAAGTCGCTTCACTCGAATTGCCGCGGCCGTCGACTGTCCGTACACCTCGTCCGCACGTTCTTGCTGTCTCACTCGGCCCACCCTACGTGAGACTCCGATAAGCCGACGCGATCGCAAACGCAGCGCAAGTGTGCGCTCGGTGCACCCCCGCCTATTGTGGAAAGCGTGAGTGAGACCGCTTCGAACCCGAACCGCACTGAATCGGCAGGTGCCGACGGTGCTGTATCCTCCAACGCGCGGACCGCGACGCAAGTGACGAAAGTGTTGTACTCGGAGCGGCAATGGGTGCCCTGGTACTGGTGGGTAGCGGTGGCAGGCCTCACGCTCCTATTCGCTGGGCAGCTCGGGCTGAACCGGAGTGTGTGGTGGTTTGCCGTGCCGCTCGTCCTTTTCGGCGCGCTGTCCGCGTGGTTTCTCCTGTGGCTATCCCGCACCACGGTCAAGGTGGAGCAAGACCCCGATGGGCATCGCTGGCTCCTCGTCGACGATGCGAATTTGCCCGATTCAGTCGTCTCCCGCTCAATGGTCGTCCCCGGCTCAGCTCGGCAAAATGCCCTAGGCCGCCAGCTGGATCCTGCCGCATTTCTGGTCTCGCGGCCGTGGGTAAGTGAGCACGTGCTCATCGTGCTGGATGATCCGGAAGACCCAACCCCGTACTGGCTCATCTCCTCAAAGGACCCGGAAACGTTGTTGGAGGCCTTCACCCCGGGGACGGTCGCCCGCTAAAGCTTTGGGCTGATTGACGGCACACGCAAGGGCGGCGCCACTGCAACAAGATGGCACCGCCCTTGCGTCGGTTGTTCGGCGAGTTGCTACTCGCAGTCGAGGCAGATCTTAGAGCCGTCGGCTTCGGTGTATGCCAGACGGTTGTTCTTTTGCACCAGGAAGCAGGATGCGCACGTAAATTCGTCATCCTGCCGGGGCTTGACCTCTACATTGAGCTCCTCGCCGGAGAGGTCTTGTGTCGGCGGTTCGACTGGCTCCACAATCTCACCGTCGTCGTCCATGCTGCTTCCCGCTACTTCGGCGGCCTTGAGCCCCTCGAGGGAATCCGTCTCAATGTCGTCTTCCATCCGGCGCCGTGGCGCATCGTAATCGGTGGCCATGATGGTGTGTCCTCCAGCTCAGCGTGATCGTCCCCATTAGGGCTCGATGTCGTTATTTGAGCGGAATACTAGGGGATACATATTGCCCTGTCATCTTCCCAGCTCACCGCCCAAAAAGAGTGGTTGCGAAGCGATGCACGGACACCGTTTGTACACTGCCTTGCATGACTGACAAGGCTCTCGGTTTTGGCGTGGATGTCGGCGGGTCCGGCGTCAAGGGCGCTGTGGTGGATCTGCACACGGGTGAATTCGTAGGCGAGCGGGTCAAAATCGCCACTCCCCGTCCCGCCACCCCGAACGCCGTTGCTGAAGTGGTCGCCCAAATCACACAGCAATGCAATTGGAGCGGCCCCGTGGGCATCACTCTCCCCTCGGTGGTGGTGCAGCAGGTTGCCCGCACCGCCGCGAACATCGACCAGTCGTGGGTGGGAGCGAACGTCCATACTGTGTTTGCCCGGGCGCTCGGCACCGAGCGGGTCGCAGTACTCAACGACGCCGACGCGGCCGGCATCGCTGAGGTCGCATTCGGCGACCCGGCGGCGCGCAGTGGCGCGGTGATCTTTCTAACGTTCGGTACAGGAATCGGTTCCGCATTCCTTATGGACGGCACCCTCTTTCCAAACACGGAGCTCGGACATATGCGTATCGACGGCGCGGAAGCAGAGCAGTTCGCATCCTCTGCAGCCCGCGACCGCGAGAAGCTGAGTTACAAAAAGTGGGCAAAACGCGTGGACACGGTCCTACACGAGTACGAACGGCTGTTTAACCCATCTGCCTTTGTCGTAGGCGGGGGCATCTCACGTCACGCTGAACGGTGGGTGCCAATGCTTACAGTGGAAACTCCCGTTGTGCCGGCAGCCTTACGCAACCGCGCGGGTATCGTGGGCGCGGCAATGGCGGCACAATCCCGAGTCGCACCGTAACCCTTAGCAACAGGTGCTGTACGGTGGTGGCCGTTCAACCGTCACATGCGGGGATAGGGAATATACCTCAATGGCGGCTGTTAATATTGGCGTTCTGAAAAAAATGGGACGCATACGTACCCTGGGTTGCCAGTGGTAAGGTCCGATGACTCGAAAGGGCGTACGTGGTAGCCAGCGAAGCTTCAAGCAATAGTGCCGACGACGTGACTGCGGTTTCGTCCGACGGTGGCGCAGGCAGCGTTGCCAAACCCAGCGCGAAAAAGACGGCGAAAAAAGCCGTGAAGAAAACCGCGAAAAAGACCGCCAAGAAAACGGCGAAGAAAGCAGTGAAGAAAACTGCTAAGAAGACCGCCCGCAAAACGTCTGCGAAAAAGGCAACGGCTAAGAAAGCGACGAAGGCCGTTGCCACAGTTGACGCTGATGAGCGAGAAGATGATCCTCTCACCGCTGAAGCTGAGGGTGGCGATCTGAGCGATACCAACATCGAGCGTGACGAGGCCGACTACGATCCGGAGCTCGGCGACGACGATGACGCGTTCGACGAGGACATCGACGACGCCTTGGGCGAAGACGACGTCGAGGAGGACGAGGACCTCGGCGACGACAGTGAGGCCGAAGACGAAGAAGAGGAAGAGGACGAGGGCGCCTCGGTCTGGGACATCGAGGAGTCTGCAGCACTTCGACAGGCACGAAAAGACGCGCAGCTCACCGCTTCCGCCGATTCGGTGCGCGCTTACCTCAAGCAGATCGGCAAGGTAGCCCTCCTTGACGCAGAGCAGGAGGTTTCGCTGGCAAAGCGCATCGAAGCGGGTTTGTACGCCCAATATCGTCTAGACGAGATGGCGCGTGCAGCTGCTGAAGGCGACAAAGACGCGAAGTTGACGCCGGCGGTCAAGCGCGACTTGCGCGCCGTTGCACGTGACGGACGCAAGGCAAAGAATCACCTCCTCGAGGCAAACCTTCGTCTCGTAGTGTCCCTCGCTAAGCGATACACCGGTCGTGGCATGGCCTTTCTGGATTTAATCCAGGAGGGCAACCTTGGCCTCATCCGCGCCGTGGAAAAGTTCGACTATTCCAAGGGCTACAAGTTCTCAACCTACGCCACATGGTGGATCCGGCAGGCGATCACGCGCGCGATGGCGGACCAGGCCCGTACCATCCGCATCCCGGTGCACATGGTTGAGGTCATTAACAAGCTCGGCCGTATCCAGCGTGAGCTACTGCAGGACCTCGGACGTGAGCCCACGCCGTTAGAGCTTGCGAAAGAAATGGACATCACCGAGGAGAAGGTTCTCGAAATCCAGCAGTACGCTCGCGAACCCATCTCGCTCGATCAGACGATCGGCGACGAAGGTGATAGCCAGCTGGGTGATTTCATCGAGGATTCCGAGGCGGTTGTTGCGGTAGACGCGGTATCTTTCACCCTCCTCCAAGACCAGCTCCAAGACGTGCTACACACGCTATCGGAGCGTGAAGCCGGTGTAGTCCGGCTGCGGTTCGGTCTTACCGACGGGATGCCGCGCACGTTAGATGAGATCGGGCAGGTTTACGGTGTGACCCGCGAGCGCATTCGCCAGATCGAGTCGAAGACGATGTCCAAGCTGCGCCACCCGTCGCGTTCCCAGGTACTGAGGGACTACCTGGACTAACAACTAAGGTGCTGCTGTAGAGAGAAAGCCCTGACCGGATTCGGTCAGGGCTTTACTCGTCGGTGCGAGACGCGATTAGTTGTTCAGGCTTTTCTCCACCTCATCCTCGATGCAGGTTTGGAATTTTTCGTTGTCGTTCTGGAACTGTTCGCACGCCTCGAACACTCCGTCATCCATCAGCTGCTTAGCCATGGAGAAGCCGAAGATGAGCATAAGGACGGAGAGGATCAGCGCAATCACGCTGGTTACTATGCCGGTAATCGCCATGCCTTTGCGGGCACCGGGACCGTGAATAGAGCTGGCCTTGCGAACGCCCATGATACCAAGCACGAGGGCGATGATCCCCAAGATGATTGCGGGGAACACGAACACAAGCCCCAGCAGAGCGAGGATGCCCAGAATCATCGCTGCAAGCGCGACGCCGTTATTCTGCTGCTGTGCCGGCGCGGGTTCAAACCCGTAAGAAGTGGGCGCGGCGTTGTAGTTGCCGCCCGCCATGCCGTAGCCTGCGTGCCCCGCGTCGCCACGGGTGTAATCCGGCGTAAGCTGCTCATGTCCGGTGTATCCGCCGTAACCGGACACACCTTCTGGGTGAGCGCGGAACTTACCGCCCTCAGCGTTAGTGCCGTACGGGTTCTGTCCGTGCGGGTCACTACCGCTCGGCTCGTTCGGGTTCTGGCCGGGGTTGTATGGAGTGCTCATCACTTCTTCCTTTCGCGGATACGTGTCGCAGGCAACCCTACCGGTGGGTCTACCAGTCGCGCAGGAAAGCGATGCGCTTGCGCAGTTGTTCCGCGTTGCACAACGCTGTGGGCGGTCCCCCGCAGGCTTTGCGCACCTCCGTGTGGATCGCACCGTGGGGCCGGCCGGTTTTGCCAGCCGCGATAGCCACCCGAGCGTTGAGTTCCTTCCGCAACCGCGGCAGCTCGTCCGCCGCTGTTGTGGGTTCTTCACCCTCGGTCGTCGCTGTTGGTGGCGGTTTCACCGGTTCCCCAAGCACCTCTGCGCGCTCACGCGCCTTGCGCTCTTCCTCCCGGCGCGCACGTTCTTCTGCATCCCGGGCGTCGAGTTGATCGCTCTGGCGTTTGGCTAGCAGGGTGCGGACTTGCTCTGCGTCGAGAAGGCCTGGTAAGCCGAGAAAGTCCTGTTCTTCCGCAGACCCGGCCTGTGTGGGGGTGCCGTAGGTGGAGCCGTCGAAGATGAGCGAGTCGAGCTCTGCAGAGGCGCCGATAACTTCGTAGTTGGGGCCCTCGTCGGGCTCGTTTTGTGTGCGATTCGCCTGCTCTAATAGCTCGTCTGACCAGCCAGACTCACGGTGCGGCTTGCCCAAAACGTGGTCGCGTGAAACTTCCATTTCTTCGGCCAGACGTAGCAGCACCGGCACGGACGGAAGGAAGACCGACGCGGACTCACCAGGCATGCGGGAGCGAACGAATCGGCCGATAGCCTGTGCAAAGAACAACGGTGTAGAGGCGGAGGTCGCGTACACGCCCACTGACAGACGCGGTACGTCCACGCCCTCTGAGACCATGCGCACCGCGACCATCCATTCGTCCTGGGAGGCGGAGAACTCGTCGATCCGGTCAGACGCACCAGGCTCGTCGGACAGCACCACCGTCACGGGGGTGTTGGACAGCGTCTCGAGAATTTTCGCGTATGCGCGCGCTGTGGTTTTGTTCGTTGCGATGACCAGGCCCCCGGCGTCGGGCATGTTCGCGCGGATCTTCATTAACCGGGTGTGAGCGGCGGTAAGCACTGCGGCAATCCAGTCGCCCTTCGGGTCGAGGGCCGTCCGCCACGCACGGGCGGTCTGTTCCGCATTGAGGGGCTCACCCAGGCGGGCTGAGTATTCCTCCCCCGCTGAGTCCTTCCATTGGGCCTCGCCGGAGTATGCAAGGAATACCACTGGTCGCACGACGCCGTCCGCCAGGGCGTGGGAATAGCCGTAGGTGTAGTCGGCCTCCGAGACTAGGTGGCCTTCCCCGTCTTCGACGTAGCGGACAAAGGGAATCTGGGAATCGTCGGAGCGAAACGGCGTTCCAGTCAGTGCGAGACGGTGTTCGACGTCGTTGTAGGCCTCGTACACACCGTCACCCCAGCTTTTGGAATCGCCGGCATGGTGGATCTCGTCCAAGATGACCAAGGTGCGTCGTGCCGAGGCAATTGCGTGGTGCTTAAACGGGTGCATCCCCACTTGTGCGTAAGTGACGACGATGCCGTCGTAAGCCGCGTTGACGGCTGAAGAGTTGGTGAAGTTCGGGTCCAGCGACAGCCCGAAGCGCTTCGCGGAGTCGGACCACTGGTGCTTCAGGTGCTCCGTTGGCACCACGACGATGATGCGCTGGACGGTCCTGTCTTCAACCAACTTCGAAGCAAGCGTCAGTGCGAACGTCGTTTTTCCCGCTCCCGGGGTTGCGACAGCCATGAAGTCTCGCGGTTTGGCGCGCAGAAACGAATCGAGGGCCTCCTGCTGCCATTTACGCAGCTGGGGCCCGGTGGTCGCGGCGCTCACTTGCGGCGCAACCCCTTATAAATCCGCTCGCAGTCGGGGCACACGGGAGAGCCCGGCTTGGCTTGTTTTTTTACCGGAAAGGTTTCGCCGCACAACGCCACAACCATCTTGCCGGAAATGGCGGAATCGACGATCTGGTCCTTTTTCACGTAGTGGAAAAACTTCGGGGTGCCGTCGTCCGTGGTCGACGAGGTGTCTTCCCTGAGATCGGGGCGCTCGAGCGTCTTGGTCGTCGTATTCACGGCACCTATCATGCCCCAATTTGGGCCAGAGGTTAAGCCGCAAGGCTAACCTCGATGTTCATGAGCCCACACGAAAACTCCGCCCCAGAATCGGGCCTCGAGGCCGACGCTGAGACGGTGGACGCGGAGCCGAATCTGTCGTCTGGTGCCTCCCCTACGCCCGGTGCGTCTCGGCGCGTCCTACGCCGCGGTGTTCGGGGGCGGTCGTCCCGGGCGCTGATCACAGATGCCGCGTTTACTCCAGAGCAGAACCGCCAGTCCCGGGAGCGCCAGTACGCCATTCTGCAGGGGCTTCGACTGCCGTTCATTCTGTTGGCCCTCGTGGCTGTATGGGCCAATCTATGGGTGCTTGCTGGCATTCTTTTTGTCGTGTCGGTGCCACTGCCGTGGATCGCCGTTGTGCGAGGCAACGCGCGCGGCGAGGTGCGCGATGCTCGGCAAAAGAATGTGTACAAACCCGCCGCCGCACGCCAACAGATGCTGTCGCAGCAGCAGCACTCGGCGATCCAACCTGGATCTGGGGCTAGCGGCTCCCCCGCTATCATCGACCACGACGAATAGCCCCCACCCCTTAGTGCAGGAGCCACGTGTGACCGAACTCGGCCCCCTCTCCCCCGACCTGCCCGCCGTAGCGCAGAAGCTGGCGCAGGAATTGACAGCGGCAGGGTTCACTGCCGACGGTGTCGCGGCCCATTTGGGCCCGGAGGCGACAGAGGCGATGTACCGTCGCGAACCCGGCGTCGTGCTCGCCGCCTGTGCGGACGATTCGCGCTTGTCTGCACTCATCCGCTTCTTTGTGTTGCGCCGGCCGGCAACGGCGGAGGCCATAGGCGACATGCTCACCCCGCAGCTTGCGCTCGAGCTTATCGACGACCAGTTGGTTCTCCCCGTGCCCGGCGCGAGCACGTACCGAGTTGGGGTGGAAGTGCGAGCACATGTTGTGTCGGGCAAGCCGAGGTTTGTGTTTTCGGACTTGGACGCGTCGATGACAGACCACGTCCCCGGGCGCGATCACGTCCTCGGCGTCGGCTCGGCTTCCCTCTCGCTGCTTGCGGCAACCCCCTGCACGCCGGTGGAATCGGTGTTGGACCTCGGCACCGGCTCAGGCATTCAAGCACTCGCCCAGTCGGACGCGGCGACCACCGTTGTGGCGACAGACGTCCACGCACGCGCGCTGCAATTCGCACAGGCGACGATGCTCGCTAACGGGGTAGACAATGTCGAGTTGCGTGAAGGTGCTTGGTTCGAGCCGGTGGCGCGCGAGCGCTTCGACCGCATCGTGGCCAACCCGCCGTTTGTTGTGGGCTTGCCGGAGGTGGGCCATGTCTACCGTGATTCCGGATTAGACCTCGACGGGGCGACGGAGCTCGTCCTGCGCGAAACTCCGTCCTACCTCGCCGAGGGCGGGCGTGCATTCATTTTGGGGTCTTGGCTGCATGTGCTGGATCAGCCGTGGCAGTCCCGCATCGCCTCGTGGCTGCCATCCCGCGGCGTCAACGCGTGGGTGCTGCAGCGCGATGTAGTAGATCCGGGAATGTACGTATCTACTTGGCTTCGCGACGAATCGGTGGACCCGCGCTCCGACGAGGGCATCACCCGTACCCTGCAGTGGCTGGATCACTTCCAGGAGCACGACGTTCACGCCGTCGGCTTCGGCTGGGTCATGTTGGAAGACATCGGTGATGCCCCCAGCGAGATCACATGCGAAGAACTCGCCCAGCCGTTCACTGATCCGCTTGGCACCGAGGCGGAGGAGTACTTCTTGCGGACGGGGTGGCTGCGGGGGAAGAACCGCGACGCCATCCTCGATGCCGCGTATCTGATACGGCCCTCCGTGGCATTGGAAGACATCAAACTCGCCAACGCCGAAGCCGGCATGGGATTCAGTAGCGAGACGCTGCGGATGACGCGAACCGACGGCCCCCGGTTCTCCCACACGGTGGACTCGGGGATGGTCTCTTTGCTTTCAGGCCTGCACCCGAACGGACTCTCCCTTCGCGACGTTGTCGGGTTGTTCGCGGTCTCGCATGACGTGGGCGAACCGGAGGACGTCGACAAGCTGGAAGCCGACGCAGCGAGCGCTATCGTCGACTTGATCCGTCACGGTCTTGTTCTTCCAGCAGAGATAGCCCAGCTCACCCACCTGTGATACCAACGGAGCACAAATGAAGGCAGTACTGACACGAGTCACCAGCGCATCAGTGACGGTGAACGGCGAGACCGTCGGGGAGATCGATTGCCCCGACACCGGCGGGATACTCGCCCTCGTTGGCGTGGGCCGCGACGACGCACCCGACGCCTGGAAGACAGTGGCGCGAAAGATCGCGGAACTACGGATTTTGGACGGTGAGCGCTCGGCCGAAGACGCAGGGGCGCCGGTGCTGCTGGTCAGCCAGTTCACGCTCATGGGGCGCACCGCGAAAGGACGCCGGCCTTCGTGGAGTGACGCCGCCCCGGGAGAGGATGCTGCACCTGTGGTCGAAGCCATTGCAGACCAGTTACGTTCACGAGGCATCCACGTTGAGGAAGGACGCTTCGGAGCGCACATGCGTGTCTCGAGCGTCAACGACGGGCCCTTCACCGTCATTGTCGAAGCGTGATTTGAATGAAATTCGCCCAGTCGGGAACACTGTGTGGCTGCTGAACGTTGCCCCTCTAGACCGCCCAGCTGTTCCACCTAGTCCGAGGAGGCATTGCCACATGACCCAGCCGGATCACGCTGCACAAGGCACACAGGAATCCGAGGAGACCGTTGATCGCGGCAGCCGCAGGAACCAAACGAACGACAACCCGTCCGCGGACTTGGTTCGCGTCTACCTCAACGGCATCGGCAAAACCGCACTGCTCGACGCGGAGGAGGAGGTCGAACTCGCTCAAAAGATCGAGGTCGGACTCTACGCCCAGCACCTCTTGGACGACCCCGATGTGAAGCTCACCCGCGCAAAGAAGCGGGACCTGAAAATCCTGGCTAAAGAAGGCCGTAAAGCTCGCGCCCACCTGCTTGAGGCCAATCTCCGCCTCGTAGTGTCCCTGGCCAAGCGTTACACTGGCCGGGGCATGCCGCTGCTTGACCTGATCCAAGAGGGCAACCTGGGTTTGATCCGGGCAATGGAGAAGTTCGACTACTCCAAGGGGTTCAAATTCTCCACCTACGCCACCTGGTGGATCCGCCAGGCAATCACCCGCGGCATGGCGGATCAATCTCGCACCATCCGCCTGCCAGTGCATCTGGTGGAGCAGGTGAACAAACTTTCCCGCATCCGTCGCGAGATGTACCAGTCCCTCGGCCGCGAACCCACGAACGAGGAGCTGGCGGAGGAATCCGGCATCGAAGAGTCCAAGATTGAGATGCTGCTGAGGCAATCCCGCGATCCGGTGAGCTTGGACATGCCGGTTGGCGCCGATGAGGAGGCGCCGTTGGGCGATTTTATCGAGGACGCCGAGGCGACCGACGCGGAAGATGCGGTGGTGACAACGCTGCGCCACGACGACATCGAAGACATCATTAATGGTCTGGAGCAGCGCGAGCAAGACGTGATCAGGATGCGCTACGGCCTGATCGACGGCGTGCCCCGTACCCTCGACCAGATTGGCCGCCAGTTCGGCCTTTCCCGCGAGCGCGTCCGCCAGATCGAGCGCGAAGTGATGGCTAAACTGCGCGCCGGAGAACGCGCGGATCGCTTGCGCGACTATGCGATGTAGACCGCACTCCCCCAATTGTCTAGCCCAGCACCCCGTTTAGCTCCATCCGTACCCTTGCGGGCGCTGGGCTAAAGTACATGCCATTGGTCTTCGGACCTCCACCCACCACCGCGATTGGAAGGGAGCATCACCGTGCGTGACCTCGTTGACACCACAGAGATGTATCTGCGCACCGTCTACGAATTGGAAGAGGAAGGCATCACGCCGCTGCGCGCCCGTATCGCGGAACGGCTGGAGCAGTCGGGTCCGACTGTTTCTCAAACCGTAGCCCGTATGGAACGCGACGGGCTCATTGTGGTGGAACACGATCGCTCGCTGTCCCTCACCGAGGAGGGGCGACGCCGCGCAACCGCCGTGATGCGGAAACACCGTCTCGCAGAGCGGCTGCTTACCGACGTGTTGAAGCTGGACCTCGACCAGGTTCACGACGAGGCCTGCCGTTGGGAGCACGTGATGAGCGAAGAGGTTGAGCGACGTGTCGTGGCCGTGCTGGACAATCCGTCGCGCTCTCCCTTCGGCAACCCCATCCCTGCACTCGAGGAGATCGGGGCGGGTGGTGCTGAGGTGAGCCAGAAAGGGACCCGCGCAACCGACCTCCGGTTAAGGGAGCCGGCGCGCGCGAAAGTTGTCCAGGTCAGCGAGATTTTGCAGGATGGCGCTCTGCCGAAAAACGCGGGCCAACTGGTCGGCGCGGTTGTCACCCTGACCCCGCTCGACGGCGGCGCGCTCGAGGTAGCCACACAGGACGGGAACAACTTCCACCTCACCGCCGATGTCGCTCACGCTCTCCGTGTCGAGCCGGAGAACTAGAAAGGCCCCGCACATGAAACTTGTAGTCACCGGCGGAGCTGGGTATGTCGGAAGTGTGTGCGCCGCCACCCTCCTCGAGGCCGGGCATGAGGTTGTGGTGGTTGATGATCTGAGCACGGGTAACAGGTACGCGGTGCCAGATGGCGCCACCTTCGTTGAGGGCGAAATCCAGGACGTAATTGACGATGTGCTTGCTGGCGCTACCGGTGGCCCGGTAGACGGTGTGCTGCACTTCGCTGCAAAGTCCCTCGTGGGTGAGTCGGTGGATGACCCCGCAATGTACTGGCACGGCAACCTGGACGTCTCGCTTTCGCTCCTGGACGCAATGCGCCGCCACAACGTGTCCTCACTGGTGTTCTCGTCTACTGCTGCCACCTATGGCGAACCGGAGGTGGTGCCGATCACCGAGGACGCTCCCACGCACCCAACGAACCCGTACGGGGCTACGAAACTTTCGATTGACTACGCGATTTCCTCGTACTGCAATGCTTATGGCCTTGGAGCGACAAGCCTGCGATACTTCAACGTCGCAGGGGCCTACAACGGCATCGGCGAAAACCACATTACTGAGACTCATCTCATTCCGATCGTCCTCCAAGTGGCACTGGGCTACCGCGACAAGATCTTGGTGTACGGCGACGACTGGCCGACCAAAGACGGCACCTGCGTGCGTGATTACATCCACATTCGAGACCTGGCAGACGCTCACATGCTCGCTTTGGAAGCCAACACCCGTGGCACCCACCAGCTCTACAACCTCGGCTCAGGCGACGGGTACTCCGTACAGGAGGTCATCGAGGTTTGTCGCGAGGTCACCGGTCACCCAATTCCCGCCGAGGTGGCACCGCGTCGCGCTGGGGATCCCGCAACGCTCATCGCCTCGTCTGAGAAGATCCGCCGTGAGCTTGGTTGGAACCCTTCGCGCACACAATTGCGAACCATCGTCGAGGACGCGTGGGAGTTCACCCGCCAGCTCGGTGACCGTTCGCACTCCGCCCACTAACCATTTACGTAGCGAGCCCGTCCCACGTTTCTTCGCACCCGCGGCGGCATAACTCCAGCAAGGCGTGCCCCTGCCCGATACCCATAACGTTTGCGAGCAGAAGCGACAGGGAGTGTCCGTGCACCTCCTCTTGGGCTGTCATCAGCGCCGCGATCGCCCAGCCGTTGAGCCCAAGGGACACAGCTACCATTGCCCACAGGCACAGGGCGTTAGCGCGAATCGCACCGCCAAAGTTTCTAGCGACCGTGAGCAGGACTGCCCCTGCAGATCGGGGATGATCCAGTGCCTCAACAATGAGGAAATCGCGCAGAGTATTTCGCGACAGCATTGCGGCGACGAGCTCAACATCCTCAATGCTCGAAAACACGTCCGCGATAATCAAGTTGCCGTCGCTGTCCAGGAAGCTGGCGTTTGGGGCCCCGACAAACACGTCACAAGCTCTCTCTATATCTCCCCTCGCCAGCAGTGGTGCTACTCGGGTGAGGTCAACCAGCTCAGTGCCGCGTTGGTGCGCTCGCTGCGCGAGAGCCTCGCACGTGGCCACGTCGCGATCGAAAACCGCCGCAAAGTGGGCGTACAGCTCTGCCTTGTGTAGTTCGGGTAGCACCCCATGATCGATCAGCGGACGCATCGGTTCGGTTGACACAACTGAGGAGACTGTCCCGTTTGTATACGCCTCGGCCCACCCCCACAGCTCACCTGCAGTGTCTTCGTCTGGCCCGAACACGAGCTGATACGGCGTGCCGTCGGCAACCTCCGAGACAATCCAGCATGCTTCGACGATCTCCCCGAACTCGTCCGCCGCCTTTCGCAATCCTTCCGCAGCAACCACAACCATGTGTGAGTTCGGCACGCGCGTCACAATGACCGCGAAGGTGGCTACGTGCGCCCCGAGAGGGATGGACTGCAGGGCCCGTTGAATGCTACCGGTGCTGCCCACGTCGGCGTCGATGTATGTTCCAATATCGAGAACACCGCGGCTAGCCGGCGGGGAGTACACGTTGACCAGGATTACCGCCTCATTGGGGAAATACCCTAGGGCCCCTGGTATAGAGGCGATGAGACGAGAGGGTGAGCGGAGAGTTTCCGCGCCCGGGTGCGGAAACGGTGGTTGTGGCGGCTGGTTTGTTTCATTCGGTTGTGGCTGTGTATCCATAACGATTAGACGGTCAGTTTGCCGCGCCGGTTCCACGGGACACCAATTTTTCCCGCGCAGCCCTTCTTCCGCGCGCTTCCTCCCGTCGCTATGCGGTGTCGGGCACAATGGAATGATTCTGCGCCGCTGCCCGTTGTGTCAATGGAGCAGAAAGCCTGGAGGACAAGCCGGCCAGGCGAGCGATTGTAGGAGGCCACGACCATGACGCAGGAACGTCGCATGTACGAACTCGAGTACCCCGCGCCGCAGGTGAGCGAGGAACCCCAGAATGGCCCCGCACTAGTTATTGCTATGCACGGTTACGCCGATGCAGGCCACGCGGTTGAGGCAGCCGCGGATCACCTCAAGGCCGCATTAGAGTCGCGTACCGTCGCCACATTCAGCAACGACGAGTTGATTGACTACCGCTCGCGCCGTCCGACGGTGACACTCGCACATGCGGAAATCACAGACGTGGCGGATCTTCAGTTGGATATGCGGGTGTTGCGCGACGAGAAAGGCGCGTCTTTCCTTCTGCTGTCCGGACCGGAGCCGGATCTGCGCTGGGAGGCGTTTAGCGGTGCGGTGGCAGATCTCGCCGACCGGTTCGGCGTGAGCAAGACGATCTGCTTGTACGCCGCACCGATGGGCGCGCCCCACACCCGCCCACTGGTCGTCTCCGCACACGGCAACGACCGGGATTTGGTTGGATCTATGTTCACCTTCGACGGGATGGTCAGTGTGCCCGGCTCGGCGTCTATTTTGATTGAGCGCGAACTGCACAAGCGTGGCCGCCCAGTTGCGGGCTACACGGCGCACGTCCCGCATTACGTTGCCGCATCCCCTTACCCACACGCCACGTTCCAGCTGCTGCAGTCTGTGGAAGACTCTACGGGCCTGCAGTTTCCCCTACGCTCCCTCGAGGCGGATATGGGCCGCGTGTCGCAGCAGCTAGCAGAGCAGACAGGTAATTCCGACGAAATTGCCCAGGTGGTTCAAGCCCTAGAGGAGCATTACGACCGGGAGATGCAGGAATACCGGGACCGCCACCCGCAGGCGATGATGCCGGGTGAGGCGCAGATGCCCAGTGGCGAAGAGATCAGCGAGGCGTTTGAAAACTATTTGACGGCGATCGAAGATCGGGATCGCAACCGCGACCAGCAGCGCAGCCTGCCCCACAGCGAGGAGACGGACCGGCGGCTGCGCGACCATTACTTCATCGATCCCTCCGCCCCGGGGGACGCAGACGACGGCCGGGGCGGCGGCCCCGATGATGAGGTCGGTGGCGACGAAGACGACCTGCGCTAGTGGTGTCGGCCGGTGGGCTACGGTGAGAGCTGTGATGCTGACCGATTTGCTCGAAGATATTTCGCAGGCCCCCGAATCACTCTTTGAGGATGCCGTCTGGGACTCGTTCAACGCGTGGACGAACTCCCGCGGCATAACTCTTTACCCTGCGCAGGAAGAGGCATCGCTCGCACTGCTCGCCGGCGACAACGTTATCTTGGCCACCCCCACAGGGTCGGGCAAGTCGATGGTGGCTAACGCCGCCCACTTCATTGCTTTGGCGCGGGGGCAACGCTCGTTTTACACCGCCCCGATCAAGGCGTTGGTCAGCGAGAAGTTCTTCGCGCTCTGCGAGATCTTCGGCGCGGAGAACGTGGGCATGATGACCGGCGACGCCACTGTGAACTCGAACGCGCCGATTATTGCCGCCACTGCCGAAATCGTCGCCAACATTGCCCTGCGCGAAGGCGCGGACGCGAAGATCGACCAAGTGGTGATGGACGAGTTCCACTACTACTCTGAGCCGGAGCGCGGCTGGGCCTGGCAGGTGCCACTTTTGGAGCTACCGAAGGCCCAGTTCCTGCTCATGTCTGCCACGCTTGGAGACACTGCCTGGCTAGAAGAAGACTTGACCGAGCGAACCGGGCGCGACACCACCTATGTCGGCGGCGCGGAACGGCCTGTGCCATTGGACTTTCACTATGTCTTCTCGCCCGTGCACGAGACGATTGAGGAACTTCTCGCAGACGGAAAAGCACCGATCTATGTGGTCCACTTCTCCCAGCGCGAGGCCACTGAGCGTGCCCAGGCGCTGACCAGCATGAGCATCATCACCGCAGAGGAGAAGACGCGGATCGCGGAGGAAATCGGGGATTTTCGCTTTACGACGACCTTCGGGAAAACCCTGTCCAAACTATTGCGCAGGGGCATCGGGGTTCATCACGCGGGCATGCTGCCCAAATACAGGCGCCTGGTCGAGCGTCTGTCTCAGACCGGGCTGCTCAAGGTGATCTGTGGAACTGACACACTCGGTGTGGGCATCAACGTGCCGATTCGCACGGTATTGATCACCGGGCTGGCTAAGTATGACGGCACACGCCAGCGCATTTTGAAGTCCCGCGAATTCCACCAGATCGCCGGGCGCGCCGGCCGGGCTGGCTACGACACCGAGGGAACAGTGGTGGTCGAAGCGCCGGAGCACGAAAGAGAAAACGTCAAGCTGCGCCGCAAGGCGGGAGACGACCCAAAGAAGCGGAAGAAGATCCGTAAGAAATCCGCGCGCGACGGCGAGGTGAGCTGGTCGGAGAACACCTTCGAGCGACTCAAGGTGGCCGAGCCGGAGGAGCTGACCAGCCAGTTCAAGGTGTCTAACTCCATGTTGCTCAACGTCGTAGCCCGCCCGGGCAACGGCTACGAGCACATGCGCCACCTGCTGCGTTCCAACCACGATCCGCGCGCGAAGCAGAACCGCGACATTATCCAGGCCGTGAACCTGTTCCGGGGCCTGATCAACGCGGGAGTTGTCGAGCGCACTCCAGATTCGCCCGCGTACCGTCCCTACACCCTCACGCAGGAGCTGGACCGGGATTTCGCGCTAAACCAACCCCTGTCCCCCTTCGCGTTGGCGTTTCTCACGCTCTTGGACCCGGAATCCGAGACGTACACCCTGGACGTGATTTCGGCATTCGAGGCGATTTTGGACGACCCGCGCCAGCTGCTGCAGGCCCAGCAGACCGCGGCCCGCGGCGAGGAAATCGCCGCGCTCAAGGCCGAGGGCGTGGATTACACGGAGCGCATGGCGATCATCGAGGACGTGACCTACCCCAAGCCTCTCGCGGACGAGCTGGACGAGGCGTTCGACACCTTTACTCAGGGCAATCCCTGGGCCAAAGAATTCGAGCTGTCGCCGAAATCCGTGGTGCGCGACATGATCGAGCACGCCATGACGTTTTCGGACCTCATTGCCACCTACGGCCTGGCGCGTTCGGAAGGCGTAGTGCTGCGTTACCTCACCGACGCGTGGCGCACGCTGTCGTACTCCATCCCGGACGCGTACATGAACGATGAGCTCGAGGACATCGTGGTGTGGCTCGGCGAATTAATCAGGCAGGTAGATTCCTCGCTCATCGACGAGTGGGCGCACATGACCGGCGACGACCAACCGGTGAGCCAGGACACCATCGACCGCGAGCTCGCGTTCGGCGTGGAGGACCCTACCGCTCTCACTGCGAACCGCCGCGCGTTCACCATCATGGTGCGCAACTACTTCTTCCGCCTAGTGGAGCTGTTCGCCTACGAGAAAGAGAACCAGTTGGCGGAGATGCTGGACTACTTGGAGCCAGATAGCCGGGTGGACTGGCCCGCGGCGATGGACGACTACTTCGACGAGTACGACGATGTCGACCTGGGTCCCGACGCACGCGGACCGGAGTTCTTCCACCTGGCGGACACCACCGGCAGGTCATGGAGCGTCACCCAAATCATCAAAGATCCGGAAGGGGACAACGCGTTCCAACTGCACGGGACGGTGGATCTCAATGCGTCCGACGAGGCCGGTGAGGTACGGCTTTCGTCGTTGAAGATCGTGGGCGGGTAACCAGAGGACATCTGCAGCCGAAACGCGGACGGGGCTACTCTCCCTGGGTTAAATTGTTCTAGAAGACATTCGGTTTGATTTGTGAGGAGGAACATAGATGACCCGCACGATCGTTGTCGGTGCTGGCATGACCGGCCTAGCCACCGCGTGGCACCTGCAGGAGTATGGGCACGAGGTGGAGGTACTGGAGCGCATCGATGTCGCAGCCGGTTCATCGTGGGGCAATGCCGGCTGGCTCGCACCGGGCAAAACGATCCCGCTGTCGAACTCGAGTCTGTGGGCATACGGTCCGACCGCTCTCTTCGACAAACACGCTGCCCTCGATGTCCCCGTACGCGTCGATCCGAAGCTGTGGCGCTTCTGTGCCAACTTCATGGCGCATGCGACCGGCCGCGCGTGGGATAAAACCATGGCGGGGCTGACGAAGGCCGACCTTGCTGCCCTCGCCGCCTTCGACGAGCTGGAGGCCGGCGGGGTCGATGCCACCACGCACGAGGGCCCGTTCATCATTGGTTTCGAAAACGAAAAGAAAGCCGGCGGCTTCCTCAAAGAGGTCGAAGGCGCAAAGCGGCACGGCCAAGAGATTCCGTTTGAACGGATCACTCTCGACGATGCGAGAGTTGACGCCCCGATGCTCACCGACAAGGTCGGCGCGACATACCGTATGGGCGGGCAGCGATTCATCGAGCCGGGCCCCTACTGCCAGGCCATCGCGGATTCAATCGTTGAACGCGGCGGTAAGGTCACCACAGGCGTTGAAGTCGCCGAAGTCCGCTCGACGCGCAAACCTGCAGTCAAGCTCGCCACCGGTGAATGGCTGCACGCTGACAACGTCGTGCTGTCCACCGGTGCCTGGCTACCAAAACTCGCCAAGAGTCTCGGGGTGAACACCCTCATCCAGGCAGGCCGCGGCTATTCGTTCTCCGTGGAGACAGAGCAGCCGGCCACATGTCCGGTGTACTTGCCGGACCCGAAGATCGCCTGCACCCCGTACCAGGGTCGTTTCCGCGTCGCTGGCACGATGGAGTTCAGGGGTCCGGACGAGCCGTTCCAGCCGGGGCGCGTCGCCTCGATAATCCACACCACCAAGCCGTTCTTCCGCGGCATCGACTGGGACGACCGCCAAGACGAATGGGTGGGCTCGCGCCCAGTCACACCTGACGGGTTGCCGCTTGTGGGCGCTACTAAGGTGCCCAACGTCTACACCAACGGCGGCCACGGCATGTGGGGCATCATCCTCGGACCCCTGTCCGGCAAGATGCTGGCCAAGCAGATTGAAACGGGCGAAGTGGACGAGACTATCAAACCGTTCAACCCGCTGCGCGGCCCCTTCGGCGGTCTTTAGCCCTCCACATGTGAGGTCAGCGCAAAAACCTCCGGCCGGGGTCGTTCCCAGCCGGAGGTTTTCGTCGTCGTAAAGCTGGCGCTTAGCGCGCGTCCTCGATGGCGATTGCCTGCGCCACTGCCTGAACCACGCCGGCGACCTTGACGGCCTCCCAGACCTGCTCTTTGGTCACGCCCTCCTCACGGACAGTGTTCGCGTGCGCCACGGCGCAGTGCTCGCAGCCGTTGATGGTGGACACGGCCAGAGACCACAGCTCGAAGTCCGCCTTCTCCACGCCCGGCTTCGAGATGATGTTCATGCGGAGCCCGAACTTCACGTTGGCGTAATCGTCGCCCAACCAGCTCTTCGCTCGGTAAGCAACGTTGTTCATCGCCATCACGGTGGCCGCGCCGTAAGCGGCCTCCACCGCCTCCTCGGACAGGTGCTCCTTGGCCTCTTCCGCGATTTCGGTGATCACCTTCGCGTTGCGCGTCGCCGCTGCGGACGCGAGCAGGGTACCCCAGAGTTGCTGCTCGCTGAGCTCGGTGGAGCGGGTAAGCGAGCCGAGGTTAAGCTTTTGGTCCTTCGCGTACTCGGGCAATGCGCCCCGCAAGTTCTCAATGGACATCGTGCACTCCTTTGCAGTACGAGTTTGCTTTTCCGGGCTTGGAACCGGAGGTACTACTTGAGGGACTCCTGGACGACAGCCATCTTGTCGATGTTCTTGGTCGGGTCGTTCTTCTGCCAGTCGCAGGCGCAGACTTCCTCGGACTGCAGCGCGTCGAGGACACGCAGCACCTCGTCGACGTTGCGGCCGACGGCATCCGGGGTCACGGAGACGAACTGGATGATGCCGTCCGGGTCGATGATGAAGGTGGCGCGGTCGCACACACCGTCAGCGTTCTCGACGCCGAGGGCACGGATCAGGTCGTGGCGAACGTCAGCGAACATCGGGAACGGGATGTTCAGCAGATCCTCGTGGGTAGCGCGCCAGTTGAAGTGGGAGTATTCGTTATCGGTGGAGCCGCCGAGCACCTGGGTGTCTCGATCCTCGAACTCCTCGTTGAGCTTGCCGAAAGCGGCGATCTCGGTCGGGCACACAAACGTGAAGTCCTTGGGGTAGAAGAAGACGATCTTCCACTTGCCCTCGTACTTATCCAGCGACACGTTCTCGAAGTAGTCGTCCGGAGAAGCGGCGTTCGCTTCTTTCAGGTTGCCGCCCTTAAGCGCAACGAGGTCGAACTCCGGGAAACGCTCTCCAACGGTCATGATCGGCATGTGATTTCCTCCAAAGAAAGTGGTCAAACTGAGTTTCAGCGGGCAGATTCCAGTATGGCACAGACATTGCGCACTTTCAACGAAAAAACTTATGAACCTCGGGTATCTTAATAGGCATGGGCAATAGAGAATATAAACCCACGCTCGCTCAGCTCCGGACGTTTGTCACCATCGCGGAGCAAAAACACTTCGTCTCCGCCGCGACCAAACTCGGCATCTCGCAGCCGTCGCTGTCCCAGGCCTTGGCGGCGCTAGAAACGGGCTTAGGAATCCAGCTCATCGAGCGCTCAACCCGGCGCGTCATCGTCACCCCCACGGGCGAAGAGCTACTCCCCTATGCCAAGGCAACGTTGGAGGCCGCGGACGCGTTCGTTGCGCAATCCCGCGGCGTTTTCGGTGAGCTTGCAGGGCCCTTAAACATCGGCATCATCCCCACCATTGCCCCGTACATCTTGCCCGCGCTTCTCACCCTGCTCGAGGAAGAATACCCCGAGCTCCAGCCCAGGATCGTGGAGAGTCAGACCGAAAATCTGCTGCAACGGCTGCGCGACGGCCATATCGATGTCGCCGTGCTGGCCACCCCAACCGCAGCGAGCGGCGTAACGGACATCCCGCTTTACGACGAAGCGTTCGCCGTCGTCACCTCCCCCGAGCATCCTCTGGCCGGGCGGGGCGATCTGCCCCTGGAGGCGCTCAAAGACATGGACCTGCTGCTGCTTGACGACGGGCATTGCCTTCGCGACCAGATTGTGGAGCTGTGCAAGCTAGCTGAGGTCAACCGGACACCGGGGGCGCAATCAGCAACCCGTGCAACGTCGTTAACCACGGTGGTGCAGCTAGTGGTCGCCGGGCTCGGTTCCACACTGGTGCCGTTGTCTGCAGTCGCCACGGAGTGTGGGCGTCCCGGCTTGGCCGTATCCACTTTCGACGCGAGCGTGGACGCGAAGCGAACCGTCGGTCTTGCCGTGCGCGCGTCGTCGCGCCGTCACGCGGAGTTTGAGCAACTGGGGCAATTGATCACACGCGCCTACAGGGAGGCGACGGAATCGGGCAGGACGCTCCTGCCGCGCTAAACTCACGCTCTGGCTATGAACGATCACACATCCCCCACCTCGTCGTCATCGAAAACGGACAACGCCCAGCAACCGACCAAGTCCGTAAAGTCGCAGCTCTACCAGGCGCTCGATGACGTACCAATCGCCGACGTCCGACGGTTCCGCCGGCGGCTCAAAAACGCCAACTCTGCAGACGCACTTGCCGCGATCGGCGTTGACGTGGAGGCGGCCCGTTCGGGCGTCGCTAAGCGTGACGCCCACATACCGGCGATTGAGTACCCAGAGCATCTTCCTGTGTCCGCACGACGCCAGGACATCATGGATCTTGTCCGGGACCATCAAGTGGTCGTCATCGCGGGTGAAACAGGCTCCGGCAAAACCACCCAAATTCCGAAGATGCTGCTGGATATGGGGCGCGGCAGACGCGGTCTGATCGGGCACACGCAACCGCGAAGGCTGGCTGCCCGCACCGTAGCCGAACGCATCGCAGATGAGTTGGGCCAGGAGACCGGCGAGTCTGTCGGATATGCGATCCGCTTCGACGATCGCGTGTCGGATACCACTGCTGTGAAGTTGATGACAGACGGCATTCTCCTCGCCGAAATGCAACGCGACAGGTTCCTCAACGCCTACGACACCATCATCATCGACGAGGCCCATGAGCGCTCCCTGAACATCGACTTTCTCCTCGGCTATCTCAAGCGCCTGCTGCCGAAGCGTCCGGATCTGAAGGTGATTGTCACATCCGCGACGATTGACCCGGACGCATTCGCGCGGCATTTCGCCGATGCGGAGGGCAATCCTGCTCCCGTCATCGAGGTGTCGGGGCGAACTTATCCGGTTGAGATCCGCTACCGCCCGCTCGTGGAGCCCGTGGAGATGAAAGACGGCTCGGTCAAAGAGATCGGCACCGACATGATTGACGGCGTAGTCGACGCGTGCAAAGAGCTGATGCGCGAGGGCGACGGCGATATTTTGTGCTTCTTTTCTTCCGAGCGCGACATCCGCGACTGCATGGAAGCTATTGAAAAACAGCACTGGCGAGGCGTGGAAGTCGTGCCACTGTTCGGCCGCCTGTCTAACGCCGAGCAACACCGCGTGTTCGCCCCACACTCAGGCCGGCGAATCGTGCTGTCGACCAATATCGCCGAGACCTCGCTGACCGTGCCCGGAATCCACTACGTTGTGGATACCGGACTCGCGCGCATATCGAGGTACTCGACGCGCACGAAGGTTCAGCGCCTTCCCATCGAGGAGATCTCGCAGGCCTCAGCCAATCAGCGTTCGGGCCGGTCAGGCCGCACCGCAGATGGCGTGGCAATCCGGCTCTATTCGGAGGAGAACTTCTCCGCGCGCCCCGAGTTCACCGATCCTGAAATTTTGCGCACGAACCTCGCCTCAGTCGTGCTGCAAATGATTTCGTTGCGGCTTGGAGACATCAGCGAGTTCCCTTTCATCCAGCCGCCCGACCGCAAAGCCGTACGCGACGGCCTCATGCTGCTGCACGAGCTCGGAGCCATCACCGACAAAGAGCGCGGCGGGGCACCCGTCCTCACCGCAGTGGGGCGCGACCTCGCCCGCATTCCCGTAGACCCCAAAATGGCGCGCATGCTGGTCGAGGCCAACCGCCTCGGCGTTCTCGACGACGTCACCGTCATCGTGGCCAGCATGACCATCCAGGACGTGCGCGAGCGGCCGCTGGAGTACCAGGCGCAAGCGGACCAGGCCCATGCCCGGTTCAAGGACGCCACGTCGGACTTTCTCTCCGCGCTCAAGCTTTGGGACTATATCGGGGATTCTCGCGATGAGCTGTCCGGCAACGCCTTCCGCAAACGCATGAAGCGCGAGTACCTGCACTACATGCGCATCCGGGAGTGGTTCGACCTCGTGCGCCAGCTGCGCGACGTAGAGCGCAAGCTTGGCTGGTCCCGCGCGGAAAACGTCGCCGGCGAGCGCGATGCAGACGCAATTCACAAGTCGCTATTGACTGGGCTGCTGTCCAACATCGGTGCACGCGACGGCAACTCGAAGGAGTTCCAGGGGGCGCGAGGGACTCGGTTCATGGTGTTTCCCGGGTCGTCGCTAAGCAAAAAGCCCCCAGAGTTCCTCATGGCTGCAGAGTTGGTGGAAACCTCGCGTTTGTGGGCGCGCGACGTAGCCAAAATCGAGCCTGCGTGGGTCGAATCCGCCGCCGGGGACTTGATGAAGCACAGCTATTCCGAGCCGGTGTGGTCGCGCAAGCGCTCCGCAGCCATGGTGCACCAAAAGTCCATGCTTTACGGCGTGACCATAGTTCGGGATCGCCTGGTGCCCTACCACCGCGTGGATGCACCAGGCGCGCGCAATATGTTTATCCGTCACGCGTTGCTGGGGGGCGATTGGAACAGGCACCACCAGTTCATCGACCACAATGACGCCCTCCTCGCTGAGGCGGCCGAGGTGGAAGAAAAAGTTCGCCGACGCGGCCTGGTGGTCGACGAAGATACGCTGTTCGAATTCTACGACTCACGTCTACCGGAAACCGTCACTACCGCACGCCACTTTGACTCGTGGTGGAAGAAAAAACGGGCTGAGGACAAGCACTACCTCGACTTCGACCCTGCCAAGTTGGTCGATGATGGCGGCGTGGACTCCTCCGTGGCCGCCTTCCCCGAAGTATGGCGCCAAGGCACGATCGATTACGCACTGCGCTACAAGTTTGAGCCGGGCGATCCTTTCGACGGCGTCACCGTCGAAGTCCCAGTTCCGCTGCTAGCTAATTTACGGTCCGAGGGGTTTGACTGGTTAGTACCTGGGTTGCGTTCTGAGTTGGCTGCCGAATACATCCGCACCCTGCCAAAAGCTCTGCGCAAGACAGTGGTTCCAGCCCCCGACTTCGCCGAGCGCGCCCTCGACGCGATCCATGCAAACCAGGCCGGCAGCGAGAGGACCGACGAGGAACTGCGGGAAACCCCGTTTGCGGACGCACTCGCAGACGCATTGCGCAACGTCGGCGGCCGCGGCATCAACGGCACGGACTTCCAACCGGACGCACTACCGGAACATTTGAAGGTGACGTTCGCAGCTATCGACCGCCGAGGCAAAGTCGTCGACCACGATACCGACTTGTCCGCCTTGAAAAGCCGACAAGCAGGCAAGATCAAATCCTCGGTTTCGAAGGCGGGTCGCACCTCCGAGTCCGCCGCAGTTGCCAAATGGACCGCCGACTCTCTCGGGGAGATCCCAGCGACGGTAACCACCACCATCGACGGAAACGCCGTCGATGCATACCCCGCTCTGGAGGCAACGAAGGACGGCGTGAAAGTCACGGTGCACCCGACGAAGGCTGCAGCAGACGCGTCCATGGTGACTGCGACACTAACGCTGCTCCTGCGGGAAATCTCCGTCAACGCCACACAAATGACGAAAGGACTGCCGCTGCGACAGAAGGTCGCAGTGGACCGGTACCCGCACGGAGGGGCTAGCGGACTAGTCGAAGACGCGCGCGTGGCCGTGATCCGCGACCTTATGTTCTCTCATGGCGGGCCTGTGCGATCACCTGAGGACTTTGAGGCGCTCGTGGTCAAAATTCGGCCACAAGTCCCGGGCGCGGTGCGCCGCGTCGTGGTGACGCTCGCGCCTGCGCTGGCGGAATACGCGAACATTGCGACAGAGCTCGAGCGGTGGGAAGGGCCAGCTATCGATGACATGAGGGAGCAGCTGGAGTTCTACCTGCCGAAGCACGCAGTAACAGTGCACGGCATCGGACACCTCCAGCATCTGCCTCGCTACATCGACGCTATGCGCATCCGTCTGGAAGACATGCGATTAGATCCGGACCGTGACGCCGACCGGCAATCGGTCATCGACTCGGTAAAGCACTATTTGGCCCAACGGCTCAACTCCCTGCCAGCCGGGCGTTCCAAGTCAAAGGCGTACAAGGAGATTCTCTGGCTCATCGAAGAGCTGCGGGTGAGCTTGTTCGCCCAGCGCCTAGGAACTCCGAAACCAGTGAGTCAGCGCCGCATTGAGAAGAAAATTGACGCATTGCGGTAACGGGGAGCGCTTAAAAGTCCTCGCGGTCTCGGCGCCGCATCAAGCGGATTTCAGACTCAAAGTCGTCTGCACTCTCAAATGATTTGTAAACAGATGCGAAACGGAGGTACGCCACTTCGTCGAGCGCGCGAAGAGGCTCCAGGACCGCAAGCCCAATCTCGTGGGCGGGCACCTGAGAGCTGCCCTGCGCCCGAACTGTCTCCTCCACTTCTTGCGCGAGGCGCTTCAGCGCGTCATCGGTGACGTCTCTGCCCTGGCAGGCACGCCTCACACCGACGATGAGCTTGTCCCGGTCGAACGGTTCGCTGACGCCATTGCGTTTCACTACAGTCAGCACCGCTTTTTCCACCGTAGTAAAACGACCCCCACATTCCGTGCATTCTCTTCGGCGCCGAATGGCGGAGCCAGCTTCAACCAACCGCGAGTCAGTGACGCGGGACTGCTCATTGTGGCAGAAGGGACAAATCACGGTTTTCCACCCCTCAGGTTGCATCTTTTTGAGACCGCAGTGAGTCTACGCCCCCCTCACCTGAAGTCTGCCCCCGATATCGCAGAAGAAACCTGACCACCAGTCGTTGACGCAGCGACGTCCCCGGCACCGGAGAACACGCCGCCAAAAGCTGCGCCAATCAACAGTGCTGCCGTCATGCACACTCCCAGCAACAAGGTGTCTCTTGTCTCGCGCCGGGATTCGAACGGGCTCTCATCGCGTATCGCGCCCGTATTCTGAGCCCCATCCGAGCGCTCATTTTTTCGACCATCGAAACTTATAGTTCGAACAGCATTCTGTGCGGAGATTCGAGATCCACCAAGTTCTACGTCCCATACTTCCGCTGGCGGGACTACAGTTGGGGCAGCCTGTCGGCCGACAAAGGGGCGCTGCACTGGGGTAATAACTACGGACACGATCGTGCTCCTTTCATCTCGCGGCAAACACTACGTTCGATACCGACATGTTCGAACACACTCACGCTCGTATGTTCGAATACGCTTACATGTTCGATTTATAGCACCCGGTGAGAAGCGTGTCTACTCCATATGTCAATTCATCGAACATGAGTGCCCTATCTGGTAGGTTCGTAACCGCGAAATCACCCGCCGAGCCCGAGGAGCGTTCATGGCAAAGAAAAAGTCCGACCCAGGCAACCCGGATTACAACGCGCTATCAGACCGTCAGCGCCGCATTTTGCAGGTCATCCAGGATGCTGTTGTACTGCGGGGATACCCGCCAAGCATCCGCGAGATTGGTGACGCTGCGGGTCTGCAGTCCACTTCCTCTGTTGCCTACCAGCTCAAGGAGTTGGAAAAGAAAGGTTTCTTGCGGCGCGACCCGAACAAGCCGCGCGCAGTGGACCTGCGTCAGCTGCCAGATACGGGGCGGAAGAAGCGCAAGCCGCAGGAATCGAAACCAGATGAGGCTTCGAACGCTCGCTATGTCCCGGTAGTCGGGCAGATCGCTGCTGGCGCCCCCATCCTGGCGGAGGAGAACGTCGATACCTACTACCCGCTGCCGGAAGAGCTGCTCGGTGACGGAGACGTGTTCATGCTGCGCGTGGTCGGCGAGTCCATGCGTGATGCGGGCATCCTTGACGGTGACTGGGTGGTTGTCCGCTCGCAGCCAAACGCAGAGGAAGGCGAATTCGTTGCAGCTCTGCTCGACGGAGAAGCCACCGTTAAGGAGTTCCACCGCGATTCCACAGGCGTGTGGCTGCTGCCCCACAACGAAGCTTTCGAGCCGATCAAAGGCGACGAAGCGGAGATTATGGGGCGCGTCATCTCGGTATTCCGTACGCTATAGAAACGCTTGCGCGCCGACGTGTCGGCGGTGGGAAACGCGCAGCTAGAGATTCAGGAGAACAATGTACGCCGAAGAGCGCAGGCGCCAGATCGCGTCACTGACTGCTGTTGAGGGCCGCGTCAACGTCACTGAGTTGGCGCTGCGCTTCGGCGTGACTGCGGAAACCATCCGTCGCGACCTCGCCGCGCTCCACGATGAGGGTGTCGTTCACCGCGTGCACGGTGGTGCCGTTGCGAACCAGTCCTTCCGCTCGGCCGAACTCCCACTCGATGCCCGGCAACGCGCATCCTCCTCCGCGAAGACTGCCATTGCGGAAGCGGCGCTCCGGCTCGTACCTCGGGCTGAGCACTGCACAATCTTTCTTGACTCGGGCACCACCATCAGCAGTCTGGGCACTCGTCTCGCCGGAATTGGTGGCCAACAGGCGTACTCGGTGGTAACTAACTCCATCCCGACCGCGCTCGAGCTCAGTGGCGCCGGCCTGCGGGAGGTCCAGCTACTGGGCGGCACCGTCCGCCCCATCAGCCAGGCGGTCGTGGGCAGTACGGCGCTGAGGACGCTCGCGCTCATTCAGGCCGATGTCGCGTTTGTGGGGACCAACGCCTTGTCGGTCGAACATGGGCTGTCTACAGCGGACGCACAGGAGGCTGCCGTCAAAGCGGCGATGGTCACTAATGCGCAACGCGTGGTTGTGTTGTGCGACTCAACGAAGCTCGGCAACGATTACGTGGTCAGCTTCGCCCCGCTCAGCGAGATCGACGTGGTTGTCACCGATGCTGGTGCACCGCCCGCTTTTGTAGAGGAGCTACGGTCACACGGCGTCGAGGTAATTCTGGCTTCGGCCGAGCCGCTTCGCGATTAGTCCACTCGCAGATTCATACGATCATGGTGGCATTGTTTCAGTGCGCAGACCTACACTCGGTACGACAGTAGGGAAACAACAGAAAGGATCCCCTGATGGCTTCTAAGACTGTGAAGGTTGGCTCCACCGTTGGGCTGCACGCGCGCCCAGCGACAGTTATTGCGGACGCCGCTGGTGAGTACGACGAGGAGATCTTGCTTACCCTCGTCGGCGGTGACGACGACGAGACGGATGCAGCATCCTCGTTGATGATTATGGCGATGGGCGCGGAACACGGAGACGAAGTCACCGTCACTTCAGACAACGCCGAGGCGGTTGAAGAGATCGCCTCCCTCATCGAGAAAAACCTCGACGAGGAGTAAGCGCTCTTCGCTAATCGAAGAGCATATGCCCGGGCCACGGCCCGGGCATATCTGTGGCCTTGCTACTTTATGCAGCATGGATATCATTGTTTGTCCGACCGCTGGAGAAGTCGGCCAGTACGCTGCCGACATCATTGAACCGTTCGTGCGTGCCGGTGCCACCCTTGGGCTCGCCACAGGCTCCACGCCGAACCCGACATATATCGAACTTGCTCGCCGCCACCGCGAGGAAGGATTGAGCTTCGCCAATTGCGATGCGTTTCTGCTGGACGAGTATGTCGGTCTCGAGCGTGAGGACGAGCAGTCGTATTACGCCACCATCCGCCGAGAATTCACTAGCCACATCGACATTGACGATGCGAAGGTTCAATCTCTCGACGGCCGGACGGACGATCCGGAGGCGGAGGCCCGCAGCTACGAGGATCGTATTCGCGCCGCCGGGGGCGTCGACGTACAGATCCTCGGGGTGGGCGCGAACGGCCACATTGCCTTCAACGAGCCTCCGAGCGCACTGGACTCCAGGACGCGCCGGATCGATCTCCACCCCACGACCGTTGCAGATAACGCACGCTTCTTCGACAACGAAGAGCAGGTTCCCCGCCAAGCGCTTACCCAAGGCGTGGGCACCATCATGGAGGCGCACACCATCGTGCTGATCGCCACGGGCGCCAACAAGGCTGACGCAGTCAGGGCCCTGGTCGAAGGACCCGTGACTCCGGGGTGCCCCGCATCGGTGTTGCAGAACCACCCGCGGACGACGGTCGTCCTCGACGAGGAAGCCGCATCTCAGCTGCGCCGCTAACCCACCACGAATTCGGCGTACTGTTCGGCGAGCACGCGCGGTAGGCGGACGTCGATGCGAGTACCCGCCTCTTCGTACTCTTCAGAGCGAACCGTGCCCTCGTCGTGCACGCGGCTCACCACATCACCGCGTGTGTAGGGAACGACCATAGTCACGTGAGCGTCGATGGCGTTAAGGTGCTGCTCTATACGCGCCTCGAGCTCGTCAATCCCCTCGCCCGTCAGCGCAGAGACGAACACTGCGGTCCTGCAGGTCTTTTCAAATGCGTGGCGGAGCTCTGCAAGCACGAGCGGGTCGGCGTCATCGATCTTGTTCACCACCACGATTTCGGGCGGCATTTCCTCACCGGAGTCCCTGGTGACCTCGGCGAGCACCTCGTTAACTGCCTCGATCTGCTTCAAGGGGAACGCGTCGGAGCCGTCCACGACGTGGAGGACCAAATCCGCGCCGGCGACTTCCTCCAGCGTTGATTTAAATGCCTCCACGAGCTGGGTGGGTAGGTGACGAACGAAACCGACTGTGTCCGTCAGCACCACATTTCGCCCGTCCGCCAGCTTGGCCTTTCGCGTTGAGGGATCCAGGGTAGCGAAGAGTGCATCTTCCACCAAGACACCCGCACCGGTCATCGCGTTGATCAACGAGGACTTACCCGCGTTAGTGTAGCCGGCGATAGCGATCTTCGGAATGGTGGAGCGTTGACGCTGAGCACGCTTGACCTCACGCGCGGTGGTCATGTCGCGTAGCTGGTGGCGCAACTTCGCCATCTCAGTGCGCAGACGACGCCGATCCGCCTCGATACGCGTCTCACCTGGACCGCGAAGGCCTACGCCGCCGTTGGAACCTGCGCGACCGCCGGCCTGGCGTGAGAGATTGCCGCCCCAGCCACGGGTGCGGCTGTAGAGGTATTCCATCTGCGCCAAGCTCACCTGCGCCTTGCCCTCCTTGCTCTTCGCGTGCTGGGCGAAGATGTCCAGGATGAGCATGGTGCGGTCGATCACCTTGATCTTCAGCGCTTCCTCCAGTGCGATCATCTGCGAGGGCGAGAGTTCGCCGTCGAAGATGACCGTGTCCGCGCCGGTTGCCTGGACAATATCTCGTAGCTCCGAAACCTTGCCGGAGCCGATGTACGTGCCCGGGTCCGGCTTGTCCCGCTTTTGGTAGAACATGTCCAATACTTCGGCACCAGCCGTTTTCGCGAGCGCGGCCAACTCCCACATGCTCGCCTCAATCTCCGCGACGGTTCCTTCCGTCCAGGCTCCGACGAGGAGCACCTGCTCGATGCGGAGCTTTCGGTACTCCACCTCGTAGACGTCAAGGTGATCCTCGGAACGAAGCTCCGTGGATCCAGCGACCGAGCGGAAGGAGTTGCGGTCTGCCAAATCGAGTGCGCCCACCGTCGGCTCGGTGCCGGGTTGCGGCTCGTTGTGGCGGAATGCCTGGCGCAGCAGCTCGTCGTGAGCGCGCTGATCGGGCATCAGTTCGTCGTCAAGCAAAAAGTGTTCTTTCCTGTTTGTTACATGTTTCACTGTCATATCTACCCGATAGAACGCGAACAGGCACGGGATTCTTCCCGGCACCGCCGAACGACTAGAATCTACGGCCATGAGCACAGCAGTGAGCACCGATCTTTCCGCACTAGGCCTGAGCTTTGACAAGTGGCAGGACGCGGTGGAGGCCGCTATCGCTACGGACCGGTTGGCGGTTGTGGGGGAAGTCCGGGGTGGGCAGCTAATTCAGTACACCGACCCGTCAGGCGCACAGCTGAACATTTTGGCTGTGGAGCCGTTTTCCACGTTTGCGGGCTTCGAGTCAGTCACGCGCACGTACGCGCACATCACACCGCTTAACGACGTCGTCGCGCTGGCCGACATCGTCGATCCGCGCGGCAACGCCATGGCGTCGCTGACGGTCAACCTGGCCCAGGAGCCGCTGCTTGTGGACGATCCAGCCCTGGAATGGCAGGAGCTATCCGTTTCTGCGCTCGGTCTGGCTGTGGACTACTACGAATCCACCGACGCTTACCTAGCGTTGCACCCAGGCGCAGTGGTGGGCACCGTGACCTCCGCAGGCGCGGAAGCTGTGGCAGCCGGCAGCGCAACGGCCCCGGACGCGAGCGCAGAGTTCTCCGGCCGCGTGCTGGAAGCGGAGTACCGCACCTCCGCACTCACCGGCCAGCGCTTCATCCACGTCTCCGTGGATGCGGCTTTCCCGTTCGACGTGTGCTTGCCTGACGGGGAATTGCCCCAACGCGATTCAGTGATTGCCGGCACCGCCGTAATGGCCGGCTCCATCCCCGCTGCTTCTGGCGGAGGATGCGGGGGTTGCGGCGGATCTTGCGGATGCGGCGGCCACTAACCGTGTAAGTGGTCGACGATGAGCTCACCCGACAAGGATCTGTCACGAGCGCTACTCGGCGCACTCGTACTCGCTGCCTGCGTGCTGCTCGTACTCGCGCTGAAGCTTCCGGGCCTACTGCTGTCGGCGCTGCTGGTCATCGGGGCGATCCTCATCTCCCGCCGCGTGCAGGCGGACCCGGAAGTGTTGGCCATCCGTTCCTCGCTGCAATACGCCCGCGACGACATCGCGGAAGTACTCGCCGCCTACGACCAGCTGCAAAACGGTGCTGCCGCCTCTGATATCGCGGACCGCACCCTGCACTACCCTGCGCTGGCGAACCCGGACAACTCCGTGCCCCAGGTCAACGAATTCCTTTTGCGCGCTTCTTCGGCACGCCGCTTCCTCGAGCGCATCGACGGCTACCTGGAGTCCGCCTCAGCTGACAAGGCGCAGCTCGAGCGCATCCTCACCGTCGCCGACGAGCGCGCCTTCGAGCTGCAGGAGGCCTGGAACGACGCGCGCCGGGCGGCCAAGGAGATCGGCCCAGCCTAGAGGCAAGTTCGAAAAGCGCTATGAATATTCGGGCCGCAGCCTAGCGCATCCTTACAACTCGTTCGTAAGCTCTCCACGGAAAACAATGTTGGACGGGCCGGTCATTGTGGCTTCGCCGTCTGCGAGCACGACCTCTATGGAACCGCCGGGCACGTTCACAACGACCGAGCCGTTTTCGATGCCCGCATCCGCCAAAGCGGCCTGCGCGGCGGCCACGGTGCCGGTGCCGCACGAGCGGGTTTCCCCCACGCCTCGTTCCCAGACACGCATGTGGACCGCACCGTCGGTGAGTTCGGTAAGCACTTCCACGTTGACGCCCTTGGGGAAAAACTCGGGGTCGAACTCAGGGGCCACAAACTCCATATCCGCAAGGTCCGAGGGGGTCATCCCCGGAATCACGCACGCCAGGTGGGGGTTGCCCACGTCCACGCCGATGCCCGCGAACTGCTGCTCCCCCATGGCCGCGGTGGAGACACCTTCGACCTCCACACGGCCCATCCCCACGGACACGACCGCGTCGGCGGCACCGGCGGAGATCACTCGGATGTGCTTGACGCCGGCGCGGGTGTCCACGTCGAACTCGGACGCGTCCTCGAGCCCCTCGGCCACGAGCACGTGGGCGAACGCGCGGATGCCGTTGCCGCACATCTCCGCAATCGAGCCGTCCGCGTTGCGGTAGTCCATGAACCACATGCCGCCGTCAGCGCCGCCGCGCCGCACCACGCGCAGCAGCCCGTCGCTGCCGACACCTGCGCGGCGGTCGCAGAGGAAGGCGACTTGCTCCGGGGTGACGTCGAGCGTGTCATCGACGTCGATGAGGACGACGAAGTCGTTTTCGGTGGCGTGCGCTTTAAGGAATTTCACGCCAGCGAGTCTAACGCGGCACCGACCACGTCCGCCCCAGCGGCGTCCAGCCACACCGTTCGTGGGTCGCGGTTGAACCAGGAGCGCTGACGCCGCACATAGCGGCGGGTGCCGGTGATGGTCTGTTCCACCGCCTCTTTCTCGGTCAGTTCCCCGTCGAGCATCGCCAGGACTTGCGCGTAACCGATGGCGCGTCCGGCGGTGGAGTCGCGGACGAGGCCGTCAGCGATCAGCCCCCGAGTTTCCTCGACAAGGCCCTGCTCGAACATAAGCTTGGTGCGCAGCTCGATTCGCGGGTTCAGCCATTCTGGCTGCGTGCGCAGCCCGAGGATGCGGGTGCCCCAGCGCGGCTGCGCGTTCTTGGGCGGCTGGGAGGCCTGGAAGGGCTTGCCGGTCAGTTCGATCACCTCGAGGGCGCGAACGGTGCGGCGCGGGTCTTTGTCTTCGATCACCCGCGCAGCTTCGGGGTCCACCTCGGCGAGTTCAGCGTGCAGAGCATCAACGCCGACCTCGTCCAGCCGCTGTTCGTACTTCGCGCGTACGGCCGGGTCGGTGGGAGGGAACGACCAGGCGTCGACAAGCGATTGCACGTACAGCATCGAGCCGCCCACCAACACCGGCACGTTGCCGCGCACCATGATCTCCTCCACTGTGGCTACCGCAAGCGCCTGGTATTCGGCCACCGACGCGGTGCGCGTGACCGCCCAGATGTCTAGCAGGTGGTGCGGGATCCCTTCTCGCTCATCCACAGCCAGCTTGGCGGTGCCGATATCCATGCCCTTGTACAGCTGCATGGAGTCGACGTTCACCACCTCGCCGCCGAGCTTGCGGGCAAGCGCGATGCCTAGCGCGGACTTGCCGCTGGCCGTGGGGCCTACTACTGCGATCGGTCTCATACGCACCACTGCGCCACATATCGGCCAACGCCAAGGGTGTTGTCATGGTCGATCAACGCCGCATCGCGTCGCGGCAGAGCCGCAAGCTGGTGCCAAAGCGCAGGCTCGGGCAGCAGCTTATCGACGACCTCCGGTTCCCCGCCATCGAGCCACCCACACAGCCGTTGGTGGTACTCCGGTGCGCCCTCTACCAGCGCAAGTGGGGCGCGCGGCGTGAGCCCGGCCGGGCCATCCAGCACCACCACGGTGACCGAGTCTGTGTCGGGGCTGCCGATGTCGTCCCGGACCGCGCGTACAGGCAGGTCCCCTATCGAATACCGCGCAACGAGCTCGCCCAGGTAATTGCCCCCGCGCACGGTGATCTGCGGCCCGCCCCAGGCGGCGAATGTGCCGGTTCGGGAGGTGCGCCAACGCTCATCCATGGAACAGACGATGTCGATCGGCCGCCCCGCAGCAGTACCCGCGAGCTTTCTCATGGCTTGGAGGAGGCGGCGCGAAGCTGCGTCATCAGGCGAAAGCGCGAGCGCGGGCGATCCCGGCACGATCCAAAGGTTGGGTCTCACGCGCACAACCCTACCCAGCGCCCCGATTGCTCCCCGCAGTGGAGAGACTGGCTGTAATATCGCACACATTGCGCAAGGCAGCCGCGACGCGCGGCACAGTGCGGCCGACGAGGCCGCGGAAAGGATGTCCCCGATGACTGAGTCCAACACCCCGCATTCCACTCCGACCCCGGGCACGAAGGTGCCGTCCCCTGCCGCGATGGCGAAAAAACCCGGGCCGCGCCCGGGCGCCACGGTAAAAACCGTCACCCCGGCACCAATGCCCGCACGTGAACCGTCGGATCCGTCGAAATTCGGCCGCGTAGACGAAGATGGCAGCGTTTTCCTCACCCGCCGTGGCGAGGAGCGTCAGATCGGCTCCTGGCAGGCGGGGACCCCGGAGGAGGGACTGGCGCACTACGGCCAACGCTACGACGATTTGGTCACCGAAGTCGAGCTACTTGAGACCCGCCTGCGCGCCCACCCGGAGGAAGCCGATTCCATCCGCAAATCCGCCAAAGCACTGAAGGCGTCGCTGGCCGACGCCGCCGTGATCGGCGACATCGATGCCGTGGAGGCCCGCCTGGACAAGGCGATCGACGCCTCCGATTCCGCGCGAGAGAAGGCGAAGGAGCAGAAAGCGCAGCGCCGCCGCGATGCGATCGCCCGCAAGGAGAAGCTCGCTGCTGAAGCGGAGGATCTCGCGGAAAACTCGACCGAATGGAAGGCAGCAGGCGACCGCATCCGCGAGATCTTGGAAGAATGGCGCGGCATCCGCGGCATCGACCGGGCGACAGACGACGAGCTGTGGAAGCGCTATTCGCGCGCCCGCGACAGCTTCAACCGCCGCCGCGGCTCCCACTTCGCAGAGCTGGATCGCGGCCGCGCGCAGGCAAGGAAGGCTAAGGAAGAGCTGGTGGAGCGCGCCGAGGCGCTGAAAGACTCCACCGAGTGGGGCGAGACGGCCCGCGCGTACCGCGACCTCATGGCAGAGTGGAAGGCTGCCGGCCGCGCCCCGCGCGAGGTGGACGACAAGCTGTGGGAACGCTTCCGTGCAGCCCAAGACCACTTCTTCGAGGCCCGCAACGCCGTCAACGCCGAGCGCGACCGCGAGTTCGAGGCTAACGCCGAGGCCAAGGATGCCCTGCTGGCGGAGTACGACGCACAGATCGACCCGGCGAAAGGGCTGGGTGGTGCGAAGGCGAAGCTGCGCGAGCTGCAGGACAAGTGGGACGAGATCGGCTACGTCCCACGCGGGCGTGTGCGCGAGTTCGAGGACAAGATCGCGCGCATCGAGCAGCGTGTAGCGGATGCCGAGGACTCCCGCTGGCGCAAGACCGACCCGGCGCAGCAGGACAAGGCGAATCAGTTCCAGGTCAAGGCGGACGAGTTCGTACGCCAGGCCGAGGCCGCAGAGGCGAAGGGCGACGCGGCGAAGGCCGCCTCGCTCCGCGAGCAGGCGCAGCAGTGGCAGGAGTTCGCCGACGTGGCCGCCAAGGCTGTCAACGAGGGCTAGTGCTGCACCCTCACCTGTTCGTCCCCCGCCCAGATCACGGCGACAGCGCCGAGGCTGTGGTCGGGGGCTACGCGTTTTCCGCCACGCTGGCCATTCAGGACATCACTGGCCTTGCCACCTCCGGTGTGTCCGCGCCCCACATTGCCAAGCGCCTCGAGCCGTCCGCTGAGTCGGAGGCGATGCTGTTCGGGCTAACGTCTGCGCAGCACCTCCGCCCAGTTACGGATGTGGGATATCCCGAGCTGTTCGCCGACGATCTCGACGACCTCGATGCCTGGTTGTTCGTCTCCCTGCCGCTTCTGGAGGACCGCGGGGTCATTGAAGCCAACTTCACCTTCGACTCCGAGCTCGCGCCGCTTCCAGGCGAGCCCATCCCCGCCGCACCGTGGGCCAGCGCCCTGACGCTTCTCGACGACCTCTCGGTCCGCCTCAACCGCCCCACGCGCCAACTCTGGGTGACTCACACCGTCAATGCGGACGAACCGCCGAAGGTGCGGGACTTCGGCTACGTTCCAGCGTTCCGCGAGGACCAGGCGACCTTCGACGCCTCTGCGGTTGCCACACTGCCTGGCACATCGCCGTGCGAGCTCGACGTTGTCGAAGGTCCCGGATTTTCCTCCCGGCGCACCGCAGCGCCGGAGGAGGTGCAACAGTTCTCCCGTCTGCTCACCGCAGCCTCCCGCGACTACCCGCGCGGCGATCTCGTCATGGACACCATTGAGTGGGACCTCACGCGCATCCGCGAGGCTGGCGCGCGGCTCAACGACCGCGGTGGCGCGCAGCTGACAGGCCTCGCCTACGTCGACGGTGAGATTGTGGGACTGTGCGAAGTGGTCCGCTACGCCTCCGACAACCCCAAAGTGTGCGAGCTGGGCCTGGTCTACGTTCTGCCCGGGCACCGCGGCCAAGGCATCGGCTCGAGCATGCTCCGTGCCTCCTTTGAACGGGCGATGCACGTGTGGGAAGACGTGGAAACGGTGTACTGCTCCTACCCCGCCGACGCCCCCGCCGCGAAGGCCGTCATGCGCGCCTTGGACGCCGAAGTGGTTTCTGCCACCACCGCCTGGCAGAAGTACTAGTCCAATCGCTTGTGGCGCTGGGCGGCGCGGGACCTTCGGTCGTCGATAAGCAACGGGTTTTCAGTCTCCCTCGTCGCCGCCTGCTGGGCGAGCGCGACTTGGTCCCGGCCTTGAGCCTCAGCGCGTTCGCGGGCGACGGCCGCCTGCGATGCGTTGCGCGACAGAATGAGCGGGAAGATGGTAAATACCACGACGGCCACCGAAAGAATAGCCAGGTAGTACCCGGGGCCGCGGTGGATATCCACCCCGCTGGAGTTGCGCAGCCAGATGCCCAGCACCGAGAACACGAGTGAGACGGCGGTAACCATCCAAGCAGGCACAGCCAGCGCGAACCGCTGAAGCGCTACAGCGAGCGTGGTCACAACGCCGACTCCGATAAAGGAAACCCACGCAAAGACATACTCCGTGATGGCGGTGTGTGCCTCCTCGGCCGCACTGCTAGCGGCGAGCACCTGCCAGCCGGAGGCGTCTCCGACAAACGGCAGGAACAGCGACACTAGGTACAGCGCAGCTGCCACGCCGAGCACCCAACGCTTCGCCCCCATATCGACGGTGGAGGCTGCGGTTTTCTCCGCTTGGGCAAGGGATTCGGTGTTGGGCTGCGTCATGTCGCCCAACTGTAGCCCTAGCCGCCGCAGCAGGCGGAATCCGCCGGCACAGCGGCGGGCCGGCCGATGGACGGCAGGCCGAGACCCACTCCGATCGGCGCGGTGGTGGGCACCTCGCCCCGCGCGGAGTTGTCGCCCGCCTGAGTGCGGCGGTGCTCGTGGATGCCGGAATCCGCGATCAGGTAGTGCGGCTTCGCCTCAGTGACGGTGACCGTGACGTAGTCGCCCGGGCGAACCTCGCCGTCAATGGCGCCCTCGAGTGCGAAGTGCACCAGGCGCCCGTCGCGGGCACGCCCCGACATGCGCTGAGTGCGGTCGTTTTTGCGGCCGTCTTCCTGCACTAAAAGTTCCTGGCGCGTACCGACGAGCTTCGCGTTCTCCTCCGCACTGATACGCTCCTGCAGCGCGTGAAGCCGCTCGAAGCGTTCCTGCACCACCGCCTTGGGGATTTGCTTCTCCATGTCCGCCGCTGGCGTGCCCGGGCGCGGCGAGTATTGGAACGTGAACGCAGAAGTAAAACGCGCCTTTTCCACCACGTCGAGCGTGGCCTGGAAATCCTCCTCGGTCTCACCCGGGAAACCAACGATGATGTCTGTGGTAATCGCGGCGTGCGGCAACTTCTCACGGACTTCGTCCAAGATGGCCAAGAACTTCTTCGAGCGGTAGGACCGACGCATGTCCTTGAGTACCTTGTCCGAACCGGATTGCAGCGGCATGTGCAGCTGCGGGCACACGTTGGGCGTCTCCGCCATCGCATCAATGACGTCGGAGGTGAATTCCGCCGGGTGCGGGGAGGTAAACCGCACGCGTTCCAACCCCTCAATATCGCCGCAGGCGCGCAGCAGCTTCGAAAACGCGGAGCGGTCGCGCTCCATGTCGGCGTCGACAAAATTCACCCCGTAGGAGTTCACGTTTTGGCCGAGCAGGGTGACCTCGGACACTCCCTGATCCACTAACGCCTTAACCTCCGCGAGGATCTCTCCCGGGCGGCGGTCGATCTCCTTGCCTCGCAGGCTGGGCACAATACAAAAGGTGCATGTGTTATTGCAGCCCACAGAGATGGACACCCAGCCGGCGTAGGAGGACTCACGCTTGGCGGGGAGTACGGACGGAAAGATCTCGAGGGATTCGGCAATCTCAACCTGGGCCTCGTCCTCCACGCGGGCACGGTCCAATAACGCCGGCAGCGCGGAGATGTTGTGGGTGCCAAAGACAGCGTCGACCCACGGAGCCTTCTCGATAACGGTGTCGCGATCTTTCTGCGCAAGGCAACCACCGACGGCGATCTGCATGCCCGGGTGCTCAGCCTTGACGTTTTTCAACTGCCCAAGGGAGCCGTAGAGACGCTTATCCGCGTTATCGCGCACCGCGCAGGTGTTGAAGACCACTAGGTCCGGCTCCACTCCGGTCTCGGCCGCAACATAGCCAGCGTCCTCAAGCATGCCGGAGAGACGCTCGGAGTCGTGCACATTCATCTGGCAGCCGAATGTGCGCACCTCGTAAGTGCGCGGATTGCTGGTGTGGGTGCTGCTCGCCGTAGTCACGGCCAGACAGTCTAACCAGGAGGGCTACAACCGCGAAATGGCGTGAGCGAGCCCATCGATCTGCTCGTCGGTGTGGCTGGCCATCACCGTCACCCTCAGCATGGCGGCACCTCGCGGCACGGTAGGCCAGCGGATGGCGGGCACGAAATACCCGGCGGCGCGCAGCGCGGCAGAGGCGCGTACCGCCTCGCCTTCGTCCCCGATGGGGACCGGGATGATAGGGCTCGGCCACTCCCCCATGCCGAGGTGCGTGGCCAGTCTGCGGATGTTGCGGTGCAGCGCCGGCACCGGGCTTTCTGCCCCTTCGAGGATTCCAATGGCGGCCGACACCGCCGCGCATGTGGCCGGAGCAGACGACGTGGAATACACGAACGTGCGGGCCTTCTGCCGCAGCATCCCCGCGACCGGGGCGGACGCAGCCACTGCCCCGCCCTCTACTCCGAGGGCTTTCGATGCGGTGGCGACGAGGATGTCCGGATGGTCGTCGAGAAGCGCGAAATGCTCGTTGATGCCACGGCCGGTCGCGCCAAGGGTGCCGGTGCCGTGAGCGTCGTCGACCATGAGCGCCGCGCCGTGAGCACGGCATACCTCGAGCAGCTCCGGTGCTGGTGCAAGCGTGCCGTCCATCGAAAACAACCCGTCGGTGACCACGAGGGCGTTGCCGTTGTACTGAGCAAGCAACTCGTCGACGTGGGCGGGGTCCCGGTGGCGAAAGACGCGCACCGTCGCGCCCTGCGCTTTAGCGAGCCGGCAGCCGTCAATGATGCTGGCGTGGTTGCGCTCGTCGGAGAGGATGAGGACATCGGGCCCGGCAAGCGCCTGCAGCACACCCGTGTTGGCGAGAAACCCGGCGGAGAAAAATACGGCGTCCTCGTACCCGAGGAAGCGGGCGAAATCGCGCTCAACCTGGCGATGTGCCTCGGTGGTTCCGGTGGTCAGCCGTGATCCGCCGGAACCCGCACCGAACAGCGCAAGCGCATGTGCGGCGGCGCCCCTCACCGCGGGATGCTCCGCCAGGCCTAGGTAATTCGAAGAACTGAATAGTACGTATTCCTCGCCGTCGATGCCGCTGACCGGGCTTTGGCCCGTGCAAAACACAGCGGGGGTGCGTTCGAGCCCAGCCGCGCGCCAGTTGTTGAGGACACGCTGGGCATCGCGGTCCAGCCAGCTCATTGAGAGCCTCCAACAAGCACGGGGGTGTGCTCGAGATAGTGGACCAAGTCTGCCGTATCGTTCGTGTCCACCACGAATAGCCGCCCACCTATAGGGGACCCCGCCGGTTTCATGTTTCTCACACGCAGGTAGCCGAGCGACTGCGTTGCCACGTAGCCAGTGGTGTAATCCGGATCGTCCGAAATACACACTTCCGCAAGCACCGCTGGGTGGTGGGCTACTTTGGAAGCGAGCACCAGCGCGTCGGTTACCCGCGTCTTTCCGGATCCCTGCTCGGGGCGCTCCCCCGTTGCTGTGGCGGCATCCATCGACGTCACCCGCACGCCGCGAGCATGATCCCGCTCGAGACGCTCGCCGGTGGAGGCATCGAAGAGGATCGCGCCACGCATGTCGCGCACGCTAGTTAAGAGTTCCCACGCGCGCTCCGCGTGCGGAGTCAGCGGGTCGAGGGTCCGCAGCACTACCTCGCGGGCTTCGTCCAGAGCGCGGGAGCCTGCCTCCGTGATCGAGAGGGCCGGGATGTGCATGACATCGCCATGGATTGCTGCCACCGTAATCGTTATCGAATCGGGCTGGCCCTTGCCGTGAGAAAGCGCTCGCCGGCTCATAGCGGCGCAGACGGTGCTGACCTCGTGTTCCTCCACGATTCGCTCCGCGCCGGATATGTGGGCGCCGAGCGCGCTGGAGCGCATCTTCACGCTGAACAATGCCATGTTCACCAGTCTAAAAGACTGCCCTGAACACCGTTCAAGTTTTTCGCTATTGTTCACGCTCCGCGATCCGCGCGTCGAGCTCTTCGCGCGCGATGCGCAACGCCATGCCCTGGTTGAAGCCGCGCCGCGCGAGAGCGCCGACGATGCGGCGCAGATACTTGTCATACTCGGTGCGGTCTGCGGGGGCGGTTCTGACCTTGCGTGCAGCTTTCGCCGCAACCGCACGTGCGGTTCGCTCCTCATCGTCCTCGGAAATCTGCTCGAGAGCGGCGGCCCGGTCCGCCCCCGCGACACCCTTGTCCCGCAGCTCCATGTCCAAGGCTCGGGCGGATTTGCCCCGGCGAGCCGCACGCTGGCGTACCCACTCGTGGGCGAACTGAGCGTCGTTGACCAAGCCGGAGCCAGCGAGATCGTCGATCACCTCATCCACCAGCTGAGGCTCGAACTCCGCCTTGATCAACCGCTCCCGCAGTTCCGACCGGGAACGCGCACGCTGGTCCAGCAACCCTAGGGCACGCTTGCGAACTGGAGCCAGCGCTTCTTCAAGCTCACGGTCGAACAGACCGGTGCCCGGCTCGTACGCGTCAAGCGCAGCTTGCAGCCGGGCAACCTTGTCGGGATCCGGCACCCGCTACTCCGCGTTCGCCGGTGCCACACCCGCCACATCGTCCTCATCATCGAAGTCGATGTTGGGGACCATGTCCACCGGGTCATCCGTCAGCTCGTCGGAGACGTTGGCGTACTTGCCCACGTGCAGCGCCTGGAAGATCTTGTCCTCGATCTCGTTTGCCAGGTCCGGGTTTTCTTTGAGGAAGATACGGGCCTTTTCCTTGCCCTGGCCTAGCTGGTCGCCTTCGTAGGTGAACCAAGAGCCGGACTTTTTCACAATGCCGTTTTCCACACCCATGTCAATGATGGAGGACTCGCGCGAAATACCTTCCCCGTACATGATGTCGAACTCGGCGATCTTGAACGGCGGGGAAACCTTGTTCTTGACCACCTTCATCTTGGTGCGGTTACCAATGGAATCTTGGCCGTCCTTCAGAGTTTGGATCCGTCGGACGTCGCAACGCACGGAGGCGTAGAACTTGAGCGCCTTACCGCCCGTAGTGGTCTCCGGCGAGCCGAACATCACGCCGATCTTCTCGCGCAGCTGGTTGATGAAGATCGCGGTGGTACCGGAGTTATACAGCGCACCGGTCATCTTTCGCAGCGCCTGGGACATCAGGCGAGCCTGCAGGCCGACGTGGCTGTCGCCCATCTCGCCTTCAATCTCGGCCTTTGGGGTCAGGGCAGCCACGGAGTCGATCACAATCATGTCGATCGCACCGGAGCGAACCAGCATGTCTGCAATTTCCAGCGCCTGCTCGCCGGTGTCCGGCTGGGAGACCAGGAGGTTATCGGTATCCACTCCGAGCTTTTTCGCGTAGTCGGGGTCGAGTGCGTGCTCGGCGTCGATGAATGCCGCAATGCCGCCGGCACGCTGCGCCTCCGCGATGGCGTGCAGCGCCACGGTGGTTTTACCGGACGATTCCGGACCGTAAATTTCGACGATGCGGCCGCGCGGCCAACCGCCGATGCCGAGCGCCACATCGATCGCGGTGTTGCCCGAGGAAATGGACTGAATCGGCGGACGGTTTTCGTCGCCCAAGCGCATAACTGCGCCTTTGCCAAAGTCCTTCTCAATCATCGCCAATGCGGCGTCAAGAGCATTCTGGCGGTCATTGCCCGCCGAGGCGGCAGCCTTCTTCTTCGTTGCCATGTGGTGTTCAACCTCCAAGTAGTCGGCGGCGCGAGATGCGTCGCGTGCACAGTTTCCTCATTAGACGTATCGCCATACCGCTTCGGTTCCCTCAACTACCGAGAAAACTCCCGCGGAAAACGAGACACACTGTAGAACGCGACCGCGACACGCAAAACAATACACGCAAACGTGTTCGAACTGCAACGGAACACACAACGCGACGCCTTGGATTTGCGGACGTCTCAGCGCCCCGGGCGGTCGATGCCAAGGCGGCGGGCTTCGGGGATGTCGAACGCGTCGCACAGCCCCAGCCACGCTTCCCGCGGATCCACACCATCATCGATGAGCTCAGCTGACGTCTTGTCGAAGCCCGGCAGCACCTGAGTCTGGATGATCCACTGCGCCCGGCCCGAGCCGAACTCGTCCTGCACAAGCTGGTGAAACTCCGTCAAACGCATGGAGCCGAGGGTACACGCCACCCGGCCCGGTACACTCCCGCGCATGGGCAAAAACTCCACTGCGCAGGACATCGCGCTGATTGCTGTCTTCGCCGCAATCATCATCATCCTCGGCTTCGTATCCATTCCCGTCGGCGCGGCGGGCGTTCCCATCGTGCTGCAAAACGCTGCCGTCATCCTCGCCGGGCTGGTGTTGGGGTGGCGCCGCGGATTCTTTACCGCCGCGATCTTCCTGCTTGTAGGCCTGGCGCTGCCCGTGCTCGCCGGCGGACGCACGGTTATCTCAGCACTCGGCGGCCCCACTGTGGGCTACCTCGCCGGCTACCTCGTATCCGCAGCGGTGGCGGGCGCCATCGCGTACACCGCCCCGTTCCGCTCGAACAAGGGGGCGACAGTGGGTGTGCTGGTTTTAGCCGGATTCATCGGTTTGTTTTTCCAGTACCTTTGCGGCGTGTTCGGTCTGATGTGGCGTGCGGAGATGACGTTCGGCGCGGCTTGGGCAGCACAGGCGCCGTTCCCCGTCCCTGACGCCGGCAAGACCGCACTCATGATCGCCATCGCGTTCGCGGTGCACCAGGCGTTTCCGGATCTGCGCGGGAGCCGTCGCTAAGCACAATGCCTGCCATCGAATTCCGCGACGCGGCCGTGAACTACAACGGCGAGCAAGTACTCGCGCCGCTCAACGTCAGCCTCACCGAGCAGCGCATCGGCGTCATCGGTTCGAACGGCTCCGGCAAATCCACCACGGTGCGACTGATCAACGGGCTGATCGAACCCACATCCGGGCTTGTGCTTTACGACGGGCTCACGCCCGAAAAACACGGCAAGGAGATCCGCAAACGCGTCGGGTTCGTCTTCTCCGACGCCGAATCGCAGATTGTCATGCCGCGCGTCGCCGACGACGTAACCTTTTCATTGCGTCGCTTTAAACTGCCCCGCGACGTAGTGAAGCGCCGCGTGGCTGAAGTACTTGAGCGCTTCGAGCTGACGGATCGTGCCGAGCACTCCCCCCACACCCTCTCCGGCGGCGAGAAGCAAATGCTCGCGTTGGCGTCAGTACTGGTGATCGAGCCGGACACCATTATCGCCGACGAGCCGACAACGCTTTTGGACCTGCGCAACCGGCGCCGCATCGTGCGCGAGTTGATGGCACTCGACCAGCAGCTCATCGTGGTCACCCACGACCTGGAGATGCTGCGCGACTTCGACCGGGTGCTGGTCATCGACGACGGCCAGCTGGTCTACGACGGCGCACCGGGTGAGGCCATTGCCTTCTACACCGACCTCATGGATGCGAAGCCATGATCCGGGAACTTCCCCTCGGTGTTTACGTGCCGGGGACGACGCTGTTGCACCGCATGGGAGCAGCGCTGAAATTCGTGTTGCTCGTAGCCTTCATCATCGGCGTCACCGCGTTGCCGACGCAGCCCTGGCACGCCGTGATCGCCCTCGCGTTCGTGGCTGCGCTCTACGTTTGGGCGCGTATCCCCGCCGGCGTGGCGTGGCGTCAGCTGGTGCCATTGCTGCCCGTGCTGGTCTTCCTCGGCGCGTTTATGGTGTGGCAAAACGGCGTTGCACCCGCCCTCACGGTGCTTATCGGGCTTCTTGCCACCATTGCCGCCGCAAACCTGTTGACGTTGACCACCCCCGTGGAGGAACTACTTGCCGAACTGGACCGCGCACTTGCGCCGTTCGGGCGCGCCGGCGAGCTGGTGTCGCTGACCATCGCGTTGACGATTCGGTTGATCCCCCTCACGCTGGCGACTGCGAACGAAGTGCTCGACGCGCGCAAGGCCCGCGGCGTCGGCTTCTCCTTCACCGCATTCGGCATCCCGCTGGTGATTCGGTCTGTGCGCCGCGCGAAGATGATGGGGGAAGCGCTCATGGCCCGCGGCGCGGTGGACTAGCACCTGCTTAACGACGACGTTCCGCCCGGCCCCTTCATGCGAGGGACCGGGCGGAACGAGTTTATCGGCGTGTGTTGTGTTACTCGCCGCGCAGCTCACGCATGCGCTGAGCGACCGCGTCGTCGGAAACCTCTGTGCCAGCCGGGCCAGCCGGGGTAGCGGAACCGGCTTGCTGGACGCCCGCCTGGGAGGCAGCGACGCTACCCTGGGCTGGGTTCCCCTGCTCGATGGCCTGCTTGTTGCCGGAGGTCAGCTCGCCTGCCATCTCGGCGCGCAGCTGCTCCAAGCGGCCGTGGCCGGCCATCTGGATACCAGCCTGTTCAACCTCGGCCATACGGCCCTCGATGGAGTTCTGCGCCAGCTCGGCAGCACCGAGCGCGTTAGCGTAGCGGCGCTCGATCTTGTCGCGAACCTGGTCCAAGTTGGGCCCGGTCGACGTGATGGCGTTCATGGACTGCATGGTCTCGGAGACCTTTTCCTGCATCTTCGCCTGCTCGAGCTGGGAAAGCAGCTTCGAGCGCTCCGCAACCTGCTGCTGAAGGTGCGCGGCGTTGCGTTCGACAGCCTGCTTTGCCTGAGCGGCCTGCTGCAGGGCCTGATCGTGCAGTTGCTTGGTGTCCTCGACGCCAGCCTCCGCGGTAACCAACTGCGCGGCAAACGCTTCGGCGGCGTTTTCATACTCCTGTGCCTTTTGCGCGTTGCCTTCGGCACGTGCCTTGTCCGCCAGCTGCAGTGCCTGGCGTGCGTTTGCTTGTAGCTTCTCCACGTCTTCCAGGCGGCGATTGAGCTGCATCTCCAGCTGGCGCTGGTTGCCAATTACGGCAGCTGCCTGCTGGGACAGTGCCTGGTGCTGCCTCTGAGCGTCATTGATCGCCTGCTCGATCTGGATCTTCGGGTCGGCGTTCTCCTCGATCTTGTTATCGAAAAGCGCCATCAAATAATTCCAGAACTTGGAAAATGGATTCGCCATGGCTAGAACACCGTGACCTTTCTGTCAGTAGATTGCGTTAAACGCCAACCACTGTAGTCGCGGTTCGGCGCCTACGCTTCGGCAGCTGCGGGGGTTGTGCGCTCAAGTTCCTCGTTGAACGAGTGCAGCGACATATTCGCCACCGCCTCTAGCAAGACCTCGGAAACCGTGGTGCCCAGCGCTTCACACAACGAGGCAAGGAGTTCGGACGAAACCTCTTTACGGCCTCGCTCCAGCTCGGAAATGTACCCCGAGGACACCCGAGCCTCTTTCGCGAGAGCGCGTAGCGTCACCCCCTTGTCAGCCCGGAACGCGCGCAAAGACATACCAAGCGCCTCGCGGAACAGCGGCTCGTGGGAACCCTTGCGGGAAGCCGGGGCAGCCTCTGCCGGTGCGAGAGGCAGATCAACCGGGGTGTCATACAGCAAAGTTGTCGTGGTCATCAGAGTATCCAACGACTCGGCACCTAGGTTTGTTCCCGAACACCCGAAAGCGCGCCCAGCAGGGCAGCTTCCGCTGCTAGGCGCCGCACATCGTTGCGGCCTCCCGCCAGGACACGCACTGGGGTCGCCGCCCCGGGCACAAGCGCGTATTGGCCGTTGGCCGGGTCCAACAGATCGGCGGCTTGAGACGACGCTGTCCACCTCGGGCCAGCGAGACCGATCCACACCGTCCCGGCAGGAACGCCGTCCTGCGCATCCGGCCCAGCTACGCCGGTGAGAGACACCGCCCAGTCGGAGTTACACCTACGGCGCGTACCGCGGGCCATCTCGCGGGCAACGGCAGCGGAGACCACCCCCTCACGCTCGATCAATTCCGACGAAACTCCGGCGAGCGAGGTTTTCAACTGTGCCGAATACGTCACCAACCCACCGACGAGCACATCCGACGCTCCAGGCACATTCGCCACAGTGGCGCAGGTGAGACCGGCGGTGAGGGACTCGCAGAATGAGATGGTTTGTTGGCGGGCGCGAAGCTCGTCGATAAGCAATTGCACTGTGGTCACTTATTCACCTTTCCTGCATCGATGAGGTACTGCATCCCGGTGACCACCGTCACCGCGACTGCGACCAACATCACCACGAATGTCGGCGTGTCCATCCACGCGGGCAGCGGGCACAGATACATGCCCACGGCCAACGACTGCAGCGCAGTCTTCAGCTTGCCGCCCTTCGATGCCGGCACCACCTTGCCGTGGCGCAACATCAGCATGCGCCACACAGTGATGCCCAACTCGCGGGCGACGATGACAACGGTGACCCACACCGGAAGCGGGCCAGCGATGTTCAACGTCACCAGAGCGGCGATCATCAAGGCTTTATCCGCAATCGGATCGGCGATCTTGCCGAAGTCCGTGATCAGCCCCCGGGCGCGCGCGATGTCGCCATCGAGCTTGTCAGTAATCATTAGGGCGACGAAAAGGCCGAACGCCCACCACCAGCGTTCTGAAAGCACCAGCCAGGCAAAAACCGGAATGAATAGGATCCTCAGCGAAGTCAGGATGTTCGGGAGGTTCCAATTCGACTGCTTGGCGGGTTGCATCACGGCCTCCACCATACCCATTTGAGGGCGGGGTTCTAGACTTCCCCGCATGAAGTATTTCGCAGCTACGTATACCTACGGCGAGAAGTCCATCGTCGACGCTACCCGTCCCGCGCACCGCGAATTTATCGCATCGCAGCTCGCTCTGGGCCGGATCGTCGGCTCCGGGCCGTACGCCGGCGGTGATCAGGCGCTCATCATCCTTCAGCTACCGGACACGGCAACTGACAAGGACGCCTCCGCGGTGCTGGATGAGGACCCCTACACCGTTGCCCGGGCACTCGCGGCGCGCGAAATCCGCGAATGGAACCCGGTAATGAACATTTTTAGCTAGGCACCGCGGCCGCCGCGGGCGACGTCGAGGTGACCGGTGTCGCGCGAACCGTCGGCGGTGTGGTCGCCCCTGCCTGAAGTCGCCGGATCGTCGATCCACTCGACGTGGTTGCCGTACTTGTCTACCTTGCGACGGTTGCCGTGGTCGTCGAAGTCGATGTGGAAAGCCTTCTCCTCTGCGTCCTTGCGGCCCGCCTTGACGTCGGCGCGATCTTTCATCAGCGAGGCGATCGCAGTGACGGCCAACGTCCCCACAATCACCAGCAGCGACGCCACGGTGCCAACCTCCGGGACATTCATGCCCTCGCCACCGTTGATAAACGGCAGGTTATTCTCGTGCAGCGCGTGCAGCAGCAGCTTCACGCCGATGAAGCCCAGAATGATGGCCAAACCGTACGGCAGGTACACAAGCTTATCCAGCAGGCCGTTGAGCAGGAAATACAGCTGACGCAGGCCGAGGAGAGCGAACGCATTGGCGGTGAAGACGAGGAAGGACTCCTGCGTGATTCCGAAGATCGCCGGAATGGAGTCGAAGGCGAACATCACGTCGATAAAGCCGATGGACAGCAGCGCGACAAACAACGGGGTGACGGCTTTCTTGCCCGTCTCAGTTGCAGAGACAAGACGGTCGCCGTGGTACGACTTGGTCACGGGGATGACCTGGCGCAATGTCTTGACCACGAACATATCGTTCGGATCGGACTCTGGCTGGTCGGTGGCCTCGTCGTACAGCAGCTTGATCGCCGTGTAGATCAAGAACGCTGCGAAGATGTAGAACACCCACGCCCAGGCGGAAATGATCACGGCACCGACCAGGATGAAGATGAGGCGGAACACCAGTGCCATGACGATGCCGATGAGCAGCACCTTTTGCTGGTACGCACGCGGGATCTTGAACGAGCCCATGATGAGCGCGAACACAAAGAGGTTATCCACACTGAGCGACAACTCGGTGATGTAGCCGGTGAAGAATTGCAGCGCGTGCTCGCCGTCCCACAACCACCAGACAATCCCGCCGAAGATTGCGGCCATGGACATGTAGAACAGCGCCCAACCGCCCGACTCCTTCATGGTCGGCTCGTGCGGGGTGCGCACGTGCGAGACGAAGTCGAAAATGAAAAAGCCGAGGATCACCGCTGAAGTGATCAACCAAATGTACAAGGGCACATGCATATGAAAGCCTCCGGTCAACGTTGCGAAAAAGACCGGAGGTCTCCCCCACCCTCGTGGGCGGCCCGGACCGGGGCCATCGCTTTTCGACGGCACCGTGCTGACGATCCTGGGCGCTTCCGGGGTACTCCCCTCCAAGCACGCCTTACATTACACGAGTTGCGGCGAAGTGCCGCCTCAGCCAGGACTGCGTGCGGGCGCTCAGGTGTTCATCGCCGGGCGCCCCGCGACCGTTAAAACGCGCCGCCGGTCGGGTTGTAGGCCGCGGTCACCGTCCGGGTATCGGATTCGCCCTCGCTGTCCGCGGAGCCGGACTGGGAAGCGCTGTCGCCGGACGAGTCGTCGTCGAGCATGGCGTCCTTAGGTGCCTCGGCGGGGTCAGCGCCCTTGATCATCCAGATGATGGTCTCCAACTCCTCGGGCTTGACCAGCACCTCGCGGGCCTTGGATCCCTCGGACGGGCCGACGACGCCACGGGATTCCATGAGGTCCATCAGGCGGCCCGCCTTGGCAAAGCCGATGCGCAGCTTGCGCTGCAGCATGGAAGTGGAGCCGAGCTGGGAAGTGACCACGAGTTCGACGGCCTCGAGCAGGTCGTCCATGTCCTTGCCGATGTCGTCATCGATGACTTTGGCTTCCGCCTGCTTGTCTTCAGTGACGCCCTCGACGTAGTCCGGCTCATCCTGCTGGGACTTTGCGGCCTCCACGACAGCCTGAATTTCCTCGTCAGAGACGAACGCGCCCTGCAGGCGCTGCGGTTTGCCTGCTCCCTGTGGGATGAAGAGGCCGTCGCCCATGCCGATGAGCTTCTCAGCGCCGCCCTGGTCCAAGATGACGCGGGAGTCCGTCAGGGAGGAGGTTGCGAACGCGAGACGCGACGGCACGTTCGTCTTAATCAGGCCGGTGACCACGTCCACGGACGGACGCTGCGTTGCAAGCACCAGGTGAATACCGGCCGCACGCGCCTTCTGGGTGATGCGGACGATGGATTCCTCGATCTCTTTCGGCGCCGTCATCATCAGGTCCGCGAGCTCATCCACGACGCACACGATGAACGGGTACGGGCGCATCTCGCGCTCGGATCCGGGAGGGGCGGTCAATTCGCCGGACCGGACCTTGCGGTTGAAGTCCTTGATGTGGCGCACGCGCGCGGACTTCATGTCCATGTAGCGCTGCTCCATCTCCTCCACCAGCCACTGCAGGGCCGCGGAGGCCTTCTTCGGCTGCGTGATAATCGGTGTGATCAAGTGCGGGATGCCCTCGTACGGGGTCAGCTCCACCATCTTCGGATCCACCAGGATCAGGCGAACATCTTCCGGGGTGGCGCGGGTGAGCAGCGAGATCAACATCGAGTTCACAAACGCGGACTTACCGGAACCGGTGGAACCGGCGACCAAAAGGTGCGGCATTTTCTGTATCGAGCTGGCGATGAAATCACCTTCGATGTCCTTGCCCAGACCGATGAGCATCGGGTCGTCCTGCGCCGCAACTTTCGGCGCGTCCAGCACGTCGCGCAGGCGCACCATCTCGCGGTCAGCATTGGGTACCTCGATGCCCACGGCAGATTTCCCGGGAATCGGGGTGAGCAGGCGAACGTTGTCCGTGGCCACGGCGTACGCCAGGTTGGACTGCAGGTTGGTGATCTTCGAGACCTTCACGCCCGGGCCCAGCTCCACCTCGTAGCGCGTGACTGTCGGGCCGCGCGAGAATCCGGTGACCTGGGCGTTGACGTTAAATTCGTCGAAGACGTCGGTGATCGCCTCGATCATGCGGTCGTTGGCCTCGGTGCGGGTCTTGGGGGCGTTGCCTGCCAACAGCAGCTCGGTCGACGGCAGCGCGTAGTCGCCCTGCGGGATCTTGCGCACCTGCTTCGGCGCCGGTGTCTCGGTCTCGGATTTCGGCGTCGTCGCCGGGATCTTGGAGGCATCGATGCCGGAGCGAGCGGCGATCGCCTTGGCCATCTGCTCGCGGGAACTTGCTACCGCATCGGGAGCGCCCGCTTCTCGACGCCCAACCTCCGGTTCCTCACGCGGCAGCGCCTTAGTTTCGTTACTCGGGGGCTCGTTCTCGCGCTGAGAGTGCGCCGAGGTCGCCGATTTCGAAACCGCAGGCGGCGCAGGTTTCGGAGCGGGAGCAGCCCGTTTGGAGGGAGCCGGGCGTTCCACCACAGCCGTGTCTGCGACAGGCTCATCGTGCGAGTCCGGCTGGTCAACTTCGTCGGCAAAGTCGAACAGGTCAAGCTCACCGTCCCCGTCAGCCGGGTAGCTCTCCATAGGCGTGGGTCGACGACGGGCTTCGAGCCGCTGGACTTGCTCGGGTTCGTTCTGCGTAGTGCCCCGGTTACGGCGCAACGGTGGACGCTTGGCGGAATCACGTTGCCGATCTCGCCCAGCGCGACGATCCCGCCCCTCTGCGATGGCATCCAGATCGCTGGATACGTGGCCGTAAGGATCCGACTCTTGGTCGTCGGGGGTGTCCGTGTTGGACAACATCCTCGAAACCAGATCCCTGATGTAGTCGTACGCCTCGCGCACGGTGATGCCAGTGGCCTTTAACGCCCCATAGAGAATGACCAGACCAAGCAGCGGCACCGCAACATACGAGGAAAAACCCGCTGCCAGGACGCCCCCTGTAATCGCACCGAAAGCACCGCCAGCGAGCTTGCGTTCCGCCCAGGAAGTAGGGTTTCCGGCGAAGACGTGGATGAGCCCCAGCATTGCGACCGCGATGATTGCCAACCCAAGTGTCACCCGTGCTCGCACCTCATCTGTGGTGCGTACGTTGAGCATCAGGGCAATGGCGATCCCCACCAAAATGACCGGAAGAATGAGGGCGCCAGCTCCGATAAGCCAGTGCGTACCGGTTGAAATCAGATCGCCAACGGGGCCGGCCACATCGAACCACACCGATCCGCCGATGACAGCTGCCAACCCAATCAGGATGAGACCCCACGCGTCTGCGTGGGTTTCGAACGTGCTGGGCCCCTGGCGACGCGGCCGCTTTTGGCGGTCTCCACCCTCTTCACCAGTGGGGCCACGACGGCTGAGGTTCTCGGCCTGCTCGTCGTAGTCGTCCATCACATCAAATTCCTCGTCCCAGTCGTCTCTGCGACGTGGGCGACGTGGGGATGCAAAAGCTGCGTCGTCATGCTCGTGCTTGTCGCGACGGAAGAACGATCCAACGCCGCGCGCCGCCGCACCGAGAGAACTTCCAACAGCTTTGTATGCGGATCCGACCCTCTCGTCAGCGGTGTCAGCGGCGACGTTCGAGGATGTCGGCGGGTGCGTCATGGACACCGGACCGCCAGAGCGGGTGCCGCCGGCGGGGCGGCGCGTAGAAGACCGCGACGAGCGCGGCGCGGTGTTTTTGACAGACATGCATGTAACTTTAACGCCTTACGTCACATTTACACCTTGCGCCACACCGGCGACGATTAATCAAGTGCTACATCTTGACTTCGAAGCCTTCGAACTCCTTCACGGCACCGGTCAGCTCCACCTCCACTGCATCGCGTCCAGACACCCACAGCAGCAGTTCCCCGGGCATCCCGGAAACGCGCAGCACCTTGTCCCCGCGTTGCGCCACCCCAGCGTTATCGCCAAGTGTGGCCGGCGGCATGTTCGGTGGGGTGAGGATTACTGGGACGGGCGCGTTTCTGAGCGTGAGTTTGCCAAAGCGCTTCGCCAATGCGAAGAGCTCATCATTAACCGTCTGAGAGAACTCACGGGGGTGAACCTCTCCCCCACCCCGGCGCACATCCTCGTGGTGGATGAAATGCTCAGAAGTATTCATGGCCGTATTGAGCGGCTTGAGCCATAACGGCGGCCCGGCGGACCACTCGCGCACGACATCCTCGTACGGGCGGGCTTTTTGCTTCTCGGTTTCTTTCTCCGTGATCGAGGAGAGAGCGCTGACGAAGATGCCGGGGGCGGCGAAGGGCTTCGACTCGCGGATGAGCAGGTGTACGGCGAGGTCGCGGGTAGTCCACCCGTCGTTGAGCGTCGGTGCGTCGGGCCCGACCGTAAGCAACAGCTCGGCGAGACGTTCGCGTTCCTTTTGAGCGAAAGACATACAGTCAGCATAGGTTAAACCCCCTCCGAGCTGTTGAAGACCGGAGGGGGTTGAACATGGTCAGGCGAAATACTTAACGCGACTCGCGCGTGGATGCGATCTCGTCCTCAGTGGCGATGTGGTTCTCGGACGACATCGGCACAACCGTCGGCAGAATCACCGGCTGGCGTTTGTAGTTCTGCTCGATTGCACGGGAGACCTTGCGGCGGATCTGCTGCACCATACGGAACGGATCGTTCTCGCCCTCAGCGGCGAGATCACCCATGACGGCTTCCACGCCCTCGATGACCTTCTTGTTGAAGTCACGGTCATCGTCGGAGTAGCCCGTGGTGGAAACCTGCGGGATCTCCAGCAGGCGGCCAGTGCGGTCGTCGATCACGCAGGTGATGGACACGACACCGCCAGAGGCCAGGGAGGAGCGCTCGCCGAGAACATCCGGATCGACCTCGCCCATGGTGGTCCCGTCAACGTAGAGCTGGCCCACCTGGTACTGGCCCGCAACCTTGATCTGGCCCTTGTGCATATCTACCACGACTCCGTTTTGCGCAAGAGCGGTATTGGAGGGCTTCACGCCGGTGGAGATTGCCAGCTCCTTGTTGGCGCGCATGTGGCGCCACTCGCCGTGTACCGGCATCGCGTTCCGCGGACGCGCGGCGTTGTACAGGGCGAGTAGCTCGCCGGCGTAGCCGTGACCGGACGCATGGACGTGCGCCTCGGAGTTGGTGATCACGTTCGCGCCGATCTGGGCGAGATTGTTGATCACGGCGAACACGGCTTCCTCGTTGCCCGGGATGAGGGAGGACGACAGGATGATGGTGTCGCCGTCGTGGATGGTGATTTGCCGGTGCTCGCGGCGCGACATGCGCGACAGAGCCGCCATCGGCTCGCCTTGGGTGCCTGTGGTGATGAGCAGCGTTTTGTGCGGCGCCATCTTGGCCGCTTCCTCGATCGGGATGATCGTGCCCTTCGGCGCGTGCAACAGGTTCATCTTCTCCGCGATCTCCATGTTGCGCAGCATCGAACGGCCGTTGAACGCCACCTTGCGGTTGTTCGCTACGGCCGCGTTAACAGCCATCTGCACACGCGAGACGTTGGAAGCGAACGACGCGACTACGACGCGCTGCCGGGCACCCGCCACTAGGCGTGTCAAGGTCTCCTCAATGCCCGCCTCCGAGGCGGAGATGCCCGGAATCGTCGCATTGGTGGAATCGCACATGAATAAATCGATGCCCTCGTCGCCCAAGCGCGACAGCGCGGGGATGTCGGTCGGCTTACCGTCGTACGGGGTTTGGTCGACCTTGACGTCGCCGGTCATGACAACGTGGCCGGCACCCGTCTTGATGGATACACCCAAGCACTCCGGAATGGAGTGGTTCACATGCCAGAAACGGAGGCGGAACGGCCCAACAGTGACCTCGGAGTCTTTGTTCACGTCGTGCAGCTTGGGACGCTGGCGGTGTTCCTGCGTCTTGGCCTTAATCAGCGCGTTGGTGAACTTGGATGAGTAGATCGGGATGTCGTGGCGGAGTTTGAGCAGCCAAGGAATGGCCCCGATGTGATCTTCGTGGCCGTGGGTGACCACGAGCGCGTCTACCTTGTCCAGTTTGTTTTCAATCGGCCCAAAGTCCGGCAGCACCAAGTCCACGCCCGGCTCATCGGAGTTCGGAAACAGCACGCCGCAGTCCACGATGAGGAGCCGACCGTTGTATTCGAACACCGTCATGTTGCGGCCGATCTCCGAGATACCGCCAAGCGCGTAGATACGCAACGTGTCCTTGGCCAGCTTCGGCGGTGCCGGCAAGCGCTTAGTTAAGTCCGCGCCCTGCATGGACTTCATAGGATTGCGACGGCCACCGCCTTGGTTGCCACCGCCCCCGTGGTTGCCGCCACGGCCGCGGCGACGGCGGTTTCGGTTGCTGCCGCCGTTGTTGTCGCGCCCCTCATGGTTGTGGCCGTCGTGGTTGTTGTCATCGCGGTGGTTGTTGTCGCGGTTGTTTCCGCCACGGTTGTTTCCACCGCGGCCCTGGCCGCCTCGGCCGCCTCGGTGGTCATCACCGTTTCCGCCGTCGCTTTCGGCAGGTGCGTCACCGCCGCCATCCCTCGCGGGGGCGTCGCTGGGGGCCTGGAAAACCGGCTGCTGCTCGGCCGCTTCGGGCGGTCCAGCCTTGCGCGTCACCTTTCGTGCGCGGTTGCGGGGTTCATTCATATTTATAGGACTCCAGCCTGTGTCATGTCGTTTTGGAGTTGCGCTACCTGTTCACGTGTCGCCGCGGCGACCGGCAGGCGCGGATCTCCAACCTCGATGCCCTGCAGACGCAGGGCTGCTTTTGCAAATGTCACGCCACCCAGCGCGCCCTGTTGACGCGCGAGCACGTTTAGGGTCTTGGCGTTGATTTCCCGTGCACGGGTGAGATCGCCGTTCTCAAATGAAGTCACAAGTTCTCGCAGAGCATGGGGAGCCGCGTGGCCCACCACCGAAATCACGCCAGTCGCACCGACGCTCAACCACGGAAGATTCAACGGGTCATCACCCGAATACCAAGCCAGCCCCGTCTCCTGGATCAGCGTCGCTGCGTCGAGAAAGTCGCCCTTCGCGTCCTTCATCGCGGTGATGTTGGGAACCTCTGAGAGTGCGCGAATGGTGTCTGCCGCAATCGGGATGCCGGAGCGACCGGGGATGTCATAGAGGCAAATCGGCAGGCCGGTAGCTTCCGCAACTGCGCGGAAGTGCGCCTCTACACCCGCCTGAGAAGGCTTGGAATAGTACGGCGTGACAACCAGCAAACCATCAGCGCCAGCCTCATCAGCGGCCCGCGCCATTTCCACTGCATGACGGGTGTCATTCGACCCCGCGCCCGCAATGATGCGGGCCTTGTCTCCGACCTCTTCACGCACTGCCTTCAGCAGTGCAACCTTTTCTTCGTCGGTGGTAGTCGGGGATTCACCCGTAGTGCCTGCGAGCACCAGTGCGTCGATTCCTTGTTCTACCAAGTGGGCAGCGAGATCGCGGCCTGCCGCCAGGTCAAGCTCGCCGTCGGAATCAAACGGCGTGACCATTGCGACGCAGACTGAGCCGAAAATTTCGGCCCCTCGATCAGCTTTGAGAGATGTGCCCATGGCCCAGTAGGATACCCGTCCCTCCGATGCGATTGCTTATCGACGTTCCTCCTCCGGCAAATCCGCAAAAAGCAGCGGCGCTTCTCCCACCATGATCTCGCGCACTGCCAGCGCCAACGCGCGCTTCTCCTCGTGTTCGAAACGCCCTTGGTGCTGGGCGATGAAACCGCGCCACACACGAAATGTCCCCGTTGCGACAATCTCGGTGGCGGCGGCTGCCGGGGTGAGCGACTCGGCGGCTTCGCGGGCGCGTTTGCGGCGCACCAGCGCGTTGGGCTCGTCAGCCATCGCCTCCTCAAGCGCTTGGAGCAGCTCTTGGCGAACGAATTGCGCTTCCTCCACTGCCGCTTCAAACAGGCGGGTGAGGTCGTCGCTGGCCGCAACGGCCGCGGGGACTACTGCCCCGGTGCCGCCACGTTCGGACACGGCCAGACCGCAGCTGCGCAGGGCGGTCGCCGCGCCCCGCGAGACATCCTGGAAGTGGAGTGTCGCGCTGGCGTGGTCCAAAAGCTCGGCGAAGGAGCCCGCGAGGTTGTCGGCGTTGCGCCGGAGGAGGGCAACCGGAGGCTCGTCGCTAAGTGAGGCATACGCAACTGCAGCCTCCCCCGCGGTGACTCCGTCTGGCTGCGACAGCCGCAGCGCGGTGGCGGCAACGAGCTTGACCTGCATTTACAGCCCGAGGTACTTGTCGAGTCCGATGGTCAACCCAGGGTGGCTTGCGACCTCGCGCACGCCTGTGAGCACACCGGGGACAAACGATTCGCGGCCGTAGGAGTCTTGACGGATGGTCAGCGACTGCTCGGTGGTGCCGAAAACGATTTCTTCGTGCGCCACCATGCCCTGCATACGCACTGCGTGCACATGAACTCCGTCGACGTTTGCCCCGCGCGAGCCGTCGAGCGCTTGCTCGGTGGCGTCCGGCATCTCGCCCAGCCCTGCTTCTCGACGCGCGTCCGCAATGCCCTGCGCCGTTTTTACCGCGGTGCCACTCGGTGCATCCAGCTTGTTCGGGTGATGGTATTCAACCACCTCGGCGGATTCGAAATACGGTGCCGCCTGACGGGCGAAGGCCATGGTGAGCACAGCGGAAATGGCAAAGTTCGGGGCAACGAGCACGCCAACACCCTCATTCGCCGCGCACCAGTCGCGCACCTGCTGGTAACGCTCGTCGTCGAAACCGGTGGTGCCCACCACACAATGAATGCCGTTGTTGATGCAGAAGTCGAGATTGCCCATCACGGCGGCCGGAGTGGTGAAGTCGACGATCACGTCCACGTCTTTATCGAGTAACACCTGCAGAGAATCTCCCGCGCTCACCTCAGCAACGAGCTCCAGGTCATCCGCTTTGTTCACACCTGCGACGACAGCCGAGCCGACCCTACCGGCCGCTCCGAGCACTCCAACTTTGATCATGGGTGTCCTTTCTGTTGGTCTCCGGTGGCCATGGTAGCCCCGCTAGGGTGGGGCTATGACACTCCACAGCGGCAAATTCAGCCCAACCCGCAGCCGAGCTCTTTTTGCAGCGCTCTCAGTGACCGCTCTGACCGTTGCGGGCTGCGGATCCGGGTCGGGAGAGCCGGATCCGTCTGTTGAGCCGGAGACCGGATCAGTTACAACTTCCCCGGCGAGCTCCACCGCACCGGCTTCCCCTTCTGCGCCCACGTCCATGTCCGCAGAAGGCACGGCAGAGCCCGACACCAAGGACGTCTCCGCAGCGGCGGCCCCGGCAGGCGCCCAGTCCGCTACCCCATTCACCTTGGAGGACACCCGCCTGCAGAACCCGGGCCACCCCGAGCTGCAGATCGAAGACGTCCGCGCCGGCTCCCACGAGGGTGTCGACCGCGTCGTGGTGGAGCTTTCCGGCACTGGCACGCCGAACGTACTAGCCGGCTACACCCCGGATCCGAGCCAGCAGGCCTCCGGACTGCCGCTCGTGCCAGCCGGCAACGCGTACTTCGAATTGATCATCCAGGGTGTGCCGTGGTCGATGGGCTTAAGCGATGCCGACTTGGCTAAGGCCGACCCCACTGGCGTGGCCGCCGGCGGGATCCAGGAAATCGCCGACGGCGGAATCTTCGAGGCGGACGCCCAATACATCGTCGGTCTCGACGCCCAGCGACCGTACAACCTCTACCTGCTGGAGAACCCGACCCGTGTGGTCGTGGACTTTCAGAGATAGGAGACGGAGATGAGTCTCATTTCTCTACTCGGGCTCGGTTTCGTGACACTGATGTTCATCGGCGGCATCGTCGCCCTGGGCAGTACCTCCACAGAGATCCACCGCAGCGACATGGACGAAGACTCCAAACGCCGGTGGGGATTCCTCCTGGGGTTCTCTCCCCTGGCCGGGTTGTACGCGTACTGGAGGCGCAAGGAGCTGCTCGGCCACGGCGAGCAGCCCTCAGATGAGCCTGGCAACGGCAACGATTAGGGTCTCTGCGTTAATGCTCAAATTTAAGTCGCTTGAATTACTAACAGTGACCCAGTTCGCAGTGACTAAATTAGAGTATTACACTTCACATCTGCATGTACTCGTCTCCAGGACCACTCAGAGAAAAGGAAGATCGCTGATGTCTAACGCACTTGCACCTGAAGGAGCAGATACCCCTAGGAACGAATCCGCAGAAGGCACCCGCTTCGCACAGCCGGACAACTTGGAAAAGCCGGAGCGCACCAAGCGGGAGTTGAAGCGAGCACCGCTCGGCCCGGATTCCCTACTGTGGAAGTGGGGTTCAGATCAGCGCCTCCAGCTCCTGCGTGGCTACACCGGCGTCCTGCAGAACATGCACCCAGCAATCGGCCAGTCTCTGCTGGATCACTCGAAGTTCTTTGAGGAGCCGTTCGCCCGCCTCGAGCGCTCCACTCCCCAGATCATCTACTCGATCTACGACGATGGCACCCGCGCCAAGATGATCCGCGACTACCACCACACCATCAAGGGCAAGCTCCGTAACGGCGAGCGGTACCACTCGCTCAACCCGGACGTGTATTGGTGGGCCCACGCCACGTTTGTTTGGCGCGTGATCTGGGCTCAAGAACTCTTCGGCACTCCTTTCACGCGCGCGGAGAAGGAGCAGATTATCCAAGAGGGCGTGACGTGGTGGGACATGTACGGCATGTCCGAGCGCCCCGTCATCGATACGCTCGACGGATACATCAAGTACTTCGAGGAGATGGAAAACTCCGTCCTAGAGCGAAACGAGACTGTTGATTTCGCGCTGCGCACCGCGCGCGTGGAGCCGGTGAAAGCACCGGACGGTGTGCCAGAGGCGGTATGGAAGGTCATTTGGAAGCCGCTGATGAACAGCGTCATCTGGCTCACTTACGGCACGCTGAGCGACAGGCAGCGTGAGATTCTGGATCTGCCGTGGTCGAAGAAGGATCAGCGGAGATTTGACCGAATCGCAAGGGGCGTGAAGAAGCTTTTCACCATCCTGCCGGAGGACAAACGCTACATGGAGCCCGGCCGCTCGATGATGATTAAGGCGGGCATGATCGACGGCAAGTACAAGGAGCCGAAGCTGGCAGACGCGTACCACGGCCGCGACGAAGCAGAGTCAACCAGCGCTGCAGCCACCGCCCAAAACGGCGGCGACGCGGACGAGCGTCGCGCCGCCGGCTGCCCTTTCTAACACCGTCTTCGCCCCAGGACCGCTGGCCCTGTCCTCACCAATAGGAGCCAGTGGTGCTGGGGCCCTTTTCATCACATCTGAGTTTGGAGACCTCGTGGCTATCACCCGATTGAAAGAACAGCCGCTCCCCGCGGATTTCCTCGACCGCCTGCAAAAATTTACAACCAATGCCACCACTGGTTCGCTCTACACCGGCGAGCGGAAGTCGGTGACATCCCCCTTTTTCGAAGGTGAGCTTGGATGGGTCGGTATCGGTACCGCCGAGGATGTCGAAGAAGCGTTCCGCCTCGCTCGCCGAGCACAGCCGCTGTGGGCGGCGAAGCCGGTAAAGCACAGGGCGGCGCTGCTTAACCGTTTCCACGACCTAGTAAAGCAGCACCGTGAACTGCTGGCGGACATCGTCCAGTTGGAGACGGGCAAGGACCGTACCGCAGCGTACGACGAGGTGCTGGACGTGATGAACAACGCGCGCTATTACGCCAACAACGCCGCCGACGAGCTGGAGATAAAGTCGCGGCCGGGAGCGTTCCCCTTCATCACAAAGACGGCTGAGCAGCGGGTGCCGAAAGGCGTTGTCGGCCAAATCAGCCCGTGGAACTACCCGTTGGCCCTTGGCATATCTGATGCGCTCGCGGCACTCGTCGCGGGTAATGCTGTAATTGCAAAGCCCGACCTGAACACTCCATTTTCCAACATCATCTCCCTGAATTTGTTGCTCAACGCCGGGCTCCCCCACGACGTGTTCCAGATCGTCACCGGGGCCGGCAGCGAGGTCGGTCAGGCGATTGCGCAGCGTTGTGATTACCTCATGTTCACCGGCTCCACCAAGACCGGCAAGATACTGGGCAAGGTTGTCGGCGAACGCCTCGTAGGCTTCTCTGCGGAGCTAGGCGGCAAGAACCCGATGATCATCGCATCGGACGCAGATATCGAGGCCCACATCGATACGATCGCCACGGCCTGCTTCTCCAACTCCGGCCAGCTCTGCGTCTCTATCGAGCGCATTTACGTCCCGGAGGAGATCTTCGACCGGTTTACGGGCGCGCTGCGTGAAGCCACTCGGCGTATCAAACTCGGCTCAGGGCTGAACTGGAACTATCAGATGGGCTCGCTGATCAACCAGGACCAGCTCAATACCGTGCAACAGTTCGTAGACGATGCCGTGGCGAAAGGCGCAACCGTGGTCACAGGAGGCAAGCCCCGCCCTGACCTTGGGCCGTTCTTCTTCGAGCCGACAGTGCTCACGGACGCTCCAGAGGATGCGGACCTCCTCACGCAGGAAGTGTTCGGCCCCGTCGTCTACGTCCAGCGGGTTGCGGATACCGATGAGGCAATCCGCCTGGCAAACACCACGAGGTACGGCCTCAACGCGTCCGTCTTCGGCGCTCCTGACACGGCATGGGAGATTGCCCAGCAGGTGGACTCCGGTGGCGTCACTATCAACGACGGCTACGCGGCTACGTGGGCCTCGGTCTCTACCCCGCTCGGTGGCGTCAAGGAGTCTGGAATGGCACGCCGCCACGGCCCAGAGGGCTTAACCAAGTACACCGAGGTCAAGAACATTTCGGAGCAACGAATCATGCCGATGCGCGGCCCGAAGCAGATGCCGCGTAAATACTACGGCGAGCTCATGACAACCGCGCTGGATCTAGGTAAGAAGTTACGTTTCCTGCCGTAGGAACGTCGATAAGCGAAAGCGGGCGCCCCAGTGCTGGAGCGCCCGCTTGTCGACGAGCCTTCGGCTACTCGCCGTCTTCGACAGGAACCAGCGAGATCTTGCCGCGGTTGTCAATGTCGCGGATCTCAACCTCGACCTTGTCGCCGACGTTGATGACATCTTCCACGTTTTCGACGCGGGTGTTTCCGCCCAGGTTGGAGATGTGAATCAAACCGTCGGTGCCGGGCATGATGGACACGAACGCACCGAACGCAACGGTCTTGACCACAGTTCCCAGATAACGCTCACCCACCTTCGGCATCTGCGGGTTTGCAATTGCGTTGATCTTCTCAATCGCGGCGTCCGCAGCCTCGCCGGAGGCGGCGGAGACGAACACAGTGCCGTCATCCTCGATGGAGACCTCAGCGCCGGTGTCCTCGGTGATCTGGTTGATGGTCTTACCCTTCGGACCAATGACCTCACCGATCTTCGAAACCGGCACCTTCACCGTGGTGATCTTCGGCGCCAGCGCGCTCATCTCGTCGGGGCCCTCGATGACCTCGGCCATGGTGTCCAGGATTGCCTCGCGGGCATCGCGGGCCTGGTTCAGCGCGTCAGCCAGCACGGTCGACGGGATGCCGTCGAGCTTGGTGTCAAGCTGCAACGCGGTGATGAACTCGCGGGTGCCGGCAACCTTGAAGTCCATGTCCCCGAACGCGTCTTCAGCGCCCAAGATGTCCGTCAGGGCTACGTACTCGGTTTCCCCGTTCACCTCGCCGGAGACTAGCCCCATGGCGATGCCCGCCACCGGCGCAGCCAACGGCACACCGGCGTTGTACAGCGACAACGTGGACGCGCACACCGAACCCATGGAGGTAGAGCCGTTGGAGCCGAGCGCCTCGGAGACCTGGCGGATGGTGTACGGGAATTCCTCGCGCGACGGGATCACCGGCACGAGCGCACGCTCGGCGAGCGCACCGTGGCCGATCTCGCGGCGCTTCGGGGAGCCGACGCGTCCAGTCTCACCCGTGGAGTACGGCGGGAAGTTGTAGTGGTGGATGTAGCGCTTGGAGTCCTCCGGGTGCAGCGAATCCAGGTGCTGCTCCATCTTCAGCATGTCCAGCGTGGTCACGCCGAGAATCTGGGTCTCGCCGCGCTCGAACAGGGCGGAACCGTGTGCGCGCGGGATCAGCTCAACCTCTACCTCCAAGTCACGGATGTCGGTGACGCCACGGCCGTCGATGCGGAAGCCTTCGGTGAGGATCTTCTCGCGCACAATCTGCTTCATCACCGCGTTGTACGCGGCGCGGATCTCCTTCGAAGCTGCGGCATACTCGTCGCGGTCATCGTCGTCGATGTCGAAGTCGTCGATCAGGCTTCCTTCGATGTCTTCCATGTACGCGTTGGTGGCCTCATCGCGCTCCGCCTTGCCCTTGATGGTGAGCAGCTTGGAAAGCTTCTTGGAGGCCTTCTTCTCAACGGCGTTGAAAACTTTGTCGGAGTAGGCCGGGAAGAGCTGAAACTCTTTCGTCTCCTTGGCCATCTCCGCTGCCAGATCACGCTGCGCACGGCACAGGGTCGCGATAAACGGCTTGGCTGCCTCGAGCCCCTCGGCGACCGTGGCCTCGGTCGGCGCCGGATACCCTGCCTCGATCTGCTGGACCACGTTCACGCCTGCGCCAGCTTCCACCATCATGATGGCGACGTCTTCTTCGGTCTTGCGGCCGCGCTTGCGCTCGACCATGCGGCCGGCGACGACCATCTCGAACAGGCAGCGCTCGTGCTGCTCGTGGTTCGGGAAAGCCACCCACTGGCCTTCCGGGTGCTTGTCGTCCGCCAGCAGCGCCATGCGTACGCCCCCGACCGGACCGGAGACCGGCAGGCCGGAAAGCTGGGTGGCCGCGGACGCACCGTTAATGGCGACGACGTCGTAGTACTCCTCCGGGTGCTGCGACATCACGGTGATGACAACCTGCACTTCGTTGCGCAGACCCTTCACAAAGGTGGGACGCAGCGGGCGGTCGATCAAGCGGCAGGCCAAGATCGCCTGCGTGGACGGGCGGCCCTCGCGGCGGAAGAATGAGCCCGGGATCTTGCCCGCGGCGTACATGCGCTCTTCCACGTCCACTGTCAGCGGGAAGAAGTCGAAGCCCTCGCGCGGCTGATTGGAGGCGGTCGTGGTGGCCAGCAGCATCGTCTCGTCGTCCAGGTACGTGGTCACCGACCCGTCGGCCTGGCGCGCGAGCTGCCCAGTTTCGAAGCGGATGGTGCGGGAACCGAAGTCGCCGTTATCCAGAGTGGCTACTGCTTCGGTAATGCCAAATTCCTCATCCACGTGGACCGCGTGGGAATTGCTCGGCGTGAAGTTGCTCAAAAAGATCCCTCTCCTTGAAGGTGTGTGGCGATCATCGGTGCCGCCTTTGTCGTATTTCTCATGCAACGGCCAATGATGATAACAAAAAACGCCCCACCGTGCAGGTGAGGCGTAGTTTCGCGCTGTAGCTTCTGCGGCGATTAGCGGCGCAGGCCCAGACGACCGATCAGGTCGCGGTAGCGCTCGACGTTGTTCTCGCGCAGGTACTTCAGCAGGCCACGGCGACGGCCGACGAGCAGCAGCAAGCCACGGCGAGAGTGGTGGTCGTGCTGGTGATCCTTCAGGTGCTCGGTCAGGTTGTTAATCCGCTCAGTGAGCAGCGCAACCTGCGCCTCCGGGGAGCCGGTGTCGGTCTCGTGCAGACCGTAGTTCTTGAGGATCTCAGCCTTCTTCTCAGTGGACAGTGCCATGAGGTACTCCTTGGTTATTTCAGTTCGCGTTCTACGGAAAAAGTCTTCGCTGCGCCGCGACCGCCGCGAACCACAGTCGGGTGGCGCAAGACCTCGCAAGAGGTTACACGACCGGGGTCTCGCTGGCCAAACCGGTCAACCGGCTCATAAATTCTTCGAGGAAGCGCTCCGCGTCTACCCCGACCGCGACGCGGGCGGACTTCACCGGATCGTTCAGGCACGTCTCGTCGGCGATCGTGCGGCCTCTCGACGGCCCTTCGGTGTCCACCTTCAAGTTAATGGCCAACGTCTCCACCAGGCTCGGATCTGCCGCTACGGCGACAGCCAGCGGATCGTGCAGCCCGCAGCCGCCCAAGTGCGGTGCCGTGGTTTCATACGCCTTGATGTAATAGTTCGTCGCCTCCGCCAGGAAATCCCCGCCCGCGGTTTCGAGATCCTTCCAACGCTTCGTTTCGACCGTGGTCAACAGCGTCTGGAGCGTGACGTCGAGGCCGATCATGGTGATGTCCTCGCACTGGCGGAAGACCAGGTCCGCACCCTCAGGGTCTTGGTTGATGTTGGCTTCCGCGAACGGCGAGACATTACCCGGCACGGTCAACGCACCCCCCATGCACACGATGTGGGCGCGGGTGGCGAAGTGGTCGTCGGTAGACACGGCCTCGGCCACCGTGGTCAACGGGCCGACTGGCACGATGACCAGGTCGTCGCCGTAGCGGTGCACAGACTGCACCAAAAAATCCACCGCGGACAGCGGCTCGACTGCACGCGCGGCGTCGTAAAGCTCGGCCTCGCCGATGCCGTTCATCCCGTGGATGAACTGGGAGATCTCCATCACCTCGAACCCGCTGCGCTGCGGGCCGGCGTAGACGGGTACGTCGGTGCGGCCGAACAGCTCGAGGATGGCAAGGGAGTTGCGAACCGCCTGCGATACCTCGACATTGCCGTACGTGCAGGTGACGCCGATCAGTTCGAGCTCCGGCGATGCCAACGCGTACGCGATGGCGAGGGCATCGTCAATGCCGGTGTCCACGTCGAGGATGAGTTTGCGGGCCATTTACGCCACTCCTAGGATCTCGCGGGTCGTTTGAACGTCACGGGCCATGTTATCCAGCAGCTCGTCGACGGAATTGAACTTCACCATGTCGCGGACTTTCCCGACGAACTCGACCCGGGCCATCCGGCCGTACAGGTCCGCGTCCCGGTCCAGCACGAAGGACTCAACGCTGCGCCGGGCGTCCCCGAACGTCGGGTTCGTGCCCACCGAGATCGCCGCTGGGTAGCGCACGCCCGGCTCCATGTCGCCGTCGATCCCGCCGTCGTCGATGATGGTCAACCACCCCGCGTACACACCGTCCGCCGGCACTGCGGCAGTATCGGAGGCGTACTGGTTCGCCGTGGGGTAGCCCAGCTCCTTACCACCCCTACCCGCGCCGCGCTCGATTGGCGCGATCACGGAAAATGGCCGCCCCATGAAGTCCGTGGCCAGGGCTACGTCTCCGCCGGAGAGGTGGTCCCGGATCGCGGTGGAACATATCCTCACGTCACCGTCGCCGAGCAGCTGCACGATGGTCACGTCTACTCCGGCCCGCTCCCCCAACTGCGCCATCGTCGCGGCAGTGCCTTCGGCATCGCGGCCGAAGGTGAAGTTCTCCCCCACCAGCACGTGCTTCGCCCCCAGGTACCCGACCAGCACATCGTCCACGTACTCCTGTGGCCGCAACCCGGCCAGTTCTTCGCGGAAATCGATGACCAACAGCGCGTCCACCCCCAACTCGGCGATGTGGCGGGCGCGCTCATCTAGGGGCATCAGCGCGCGGGGGGCATGCTCGGGCGCGAAAATGGTCACCGGATGCGGGTCGAAAGTCATCACCACACACGGCACTTGAAGCTCGCGGGCAGTGTCCACCGCCTTGGAAATAAGCAGCTGGTGGCCGCGGTGCACACCGTCGAACACACCGATAGTGACCACCGTGCCGGTCTCCGCGAAGGAACCCGGCACACTCGCAAGCCCGCGCAGAATATCCACGGGCTAATACAGTACGGCATACTCGGCAGGCATGAACGATCCCCTCGCAACCTCCGGAATCGTCGTCGTGGACAAACCAGCTGGCATGACCAGCCACGACGTAGTGGCCCGCCTGCGCCGCTTCTTCGGCACCCGAAAGGTCGGACACGCCGGCACGCTGGACCCCATGGCCACCGGGGTGCTCGTGGCGGGCGTCGAGCGCGGCACGAAGCTTCTGGCCCACCTCGTGGCAGAGGACAAGGTCTACGAGACCACCATCCGCCTCGGCGAATCGACCACAACGGATGACGCCGAAGGTGACACCGTCGACAAGCATGATGCCTCCGGGGTAAGCGATGACGCGATCCGCGCGGAGGTGCAGAAGCTGACGGGCACGATCATGCAGGTCCCCTCGAAGGTCTCCGCGATCAAGATCGGTGGGCGCCGCGCGCACGAGCTGGTGCGTGCCGGTGAAGAGGTAGAGATTCCCGCGCGTGAGGTGACTATCCACGCCTTCGAGCTCCGCGAGATCCGGCGCGACGGCGAGTACGTGGACGTGGACGCGCGGGTGCACTGCTCGTCCGGCACCTACATCCGTTCGCTGGGCCGCGACCTCGGCGCAGCGCTTGGGGTGGGCGGGCATCTGATTGCTTTACGACGTTCCCGTGTCGGGTCCTTCTCCCTCCGCGACGCCCGCACGCTGGAAGAGTTGAACAACTCAGCGGAGTTGTCACTCGGGTTGGATGAGGCGCTCACGCGCGCTTGGCCGGTGCTGCACGTCTCGGCCGCGGAGTACGAAGCGTTAGCGATGGGCAAGTGGCTCGAGCCCCGGGGGCTTTCAGGGGTGCACGCGGCGGTGGGGCCGGATGGGCGGGCGGTAGCGCTGGTGAAAGAACAAGGCAAGCGCCTGGCCACGGTATTCGTGGCGCGCCCGTCGACTCTCTAGCCCGAGCGCCCCTACCGGACGTACGTGGATGTGACCACGTAGCCGCAGCGCTGCACCCAGCGCCCCTCGAACACCGGAACGGGCGCGGGTCGGGCCAAGAGCTGAGACGTAAAGGTGCCGTCCGGGCGGAGTTCAATCTCTGCCTCGTCGAAGTCCAGCCACCGCCGAGTCATGGGATACCAGCATTTGTATGTGGACTCTTTCGCGGAAAAGAGCAGCCGGTCGGCCCAGGGGTAGCCTTTCGCCTGCATCTGCTCCACCATCTCCCTCTCAGTGGAGCTGGCGATGGAGCGCAGCACACCGTCTGGCAGCGGCTCCGCTGGCTCGGCGTCAAGCCCCATGGAGTGGACGTGACGGGTCGACGCCGCCACCGCTGCCCGCAGGCCGTCGGTGTGCGTAAGAGAACCGGTGAACCCATCGGGCCACAGAGGCATCCCCCGTTCCCCGCGCAGGATCGCCCCAGCAACCTCCACACCGAGCTGGCGCAGCGCCTCGTGGGCGCACCAGCGGGCGTCGCCGAACTCGCCCTTGCGCACATCCACCGCGGCGCTGACCTCGTTGCGCTCATCGGGATGCAAGTCCTCGTAGCGGGTGAGGTCTACCGCACCCCTGCCACTACCCGTGCGGTAGAAGACGCAGCGAGCCTCCGGAGGAAAGAGTGCGACGTCTTGCATCACTGCTCAACCTCCATGACCGGGTACGGGAACTGCCGTGCTGACGGGTAGTGCTCCCATTCGCGCGGATAACCGAGGGACGCTTCGATGTGCGGGATTCCTTCGACAGTTGTCACCCCCGGCATGTGCAGGTGACCGTACACCACCGCCTGCGCACCATATCGTTTGGGCCACGTCCGGGTGTGGCGGGTCCCACACCAAAGAGCGATGTCCGACCACCGCATCCGCTGCACGGGTTCCTGCACCAGGGGCCAATGGTTGACCAGAATTGTCGGGCCACTGATACGCGAAAGGCGCTTGGTGGTGTACGCCAGCCGGTCCCAGCACCAGGCGCGGATGTCCACAAAGGGGGCGATTGCCACCTCGTCCGTCATCACCACATTGTTTTCGTGCGCCGCGGCCAGTGCTTCCTCAACTGTCAGGTCGCGGGCCCGAAACGAGTAATCGTAGAGGGTGAACAGCGGGCAAATGGTCACCCCGCCAAACACCGGGAACCGATCCTCCGGGGTGACCACGCCAATGGAACGCATCGCTTGCACCAGCATCGTGTACTTCTCCCGGCCCCGGTAGCGGTCTGCAGAGCGGCAAAACAACTCGTGGTTTCCGGGGACCCAGATCACGGTGTCAAACCTGTCTGCAAGCTCCTCCATCACCTGGACGATCAATTCGCCGCGCTCCGCCACGTCTCCGGCGACGATGAGCCAATCGGACGGATCAGCCGGCCGGATCGCGTCGATCTGCGCTGCGTTGCGCTTTACCGCCGCGTGCAGGTCGCTGACGGCCCAAAGCGTCGTGGTCATCCCTCTTTCTTACCATCGACGCCCGACACAGCCCACCGCATCGAATGGAAGCGCCACACCACGCCGACCAGTCGGGTGAGCACCTGGCCGAGCTGACCGATCCAGATGCCGGCAAGCCCCCAGCCGAACACGGCCGACAACAGGATCACCGGCAGTGCCACTGCCAGTAACGAAAAAAGTGTGAGGTTGCGCAGAAATGCTGCGTCAGCTGCGCCGAGGAGCACCCCGTCGAGAGCGAAAACCGCTCCACCCGCCAAAATCATCGCGATAAGCAGCATCCACGGCACCCGAAGCGTATCCACGACCTCCGGATCGGATGTGAACACACCCTGGATCTGCGGCGCGAACACCGCGAAGACCGCGGAGAGCGCCACCGCGAACAGCATGGAGTACCGCAGCGCCTGCACCCCCACACCGCGTGCCTTCTCGGCGCCACCTCGGCCAAGCGCCGACCCGGTCAGCGTCTGAGCTGCAATGGCGAGGGAATCTAGCACTAGGGTCAGGAAGTTCCACAGCTGAAGCATGAGCTGGTGCGCTGCCAACGCCACCACGCCGAAGCGGCCCGCAACCGCTGCGGCCGCAAGCAGCGACACCTGGAACGACAGGGACCGCAAAATCAAATCTCGCCCGAGCACCAGCTGGCTTCTGATCACCCGCCAACGTGGTGACCAGTCGCCGTCGTACCTCGCGTGCTCGCGTGCCAACACCACGACAAAGAGTGACGATGTGATGCCCATTCCGACGACATTCGAGATGGCCGACCCGACCAGCCCGAAGCGCCCCACCAGGACTGGTAGCAGCGCCGCGCCGGGAATGACCCCGCAAAGTGTCAGGTAGAAGGGCAGCCGGGTGTTTTGTACCCCGCGCATCCAGCCGTTGCCCGCCATGATCACCAGCGTCATGGGCACTGCAAAGGCAGAAACACGCATCCACTGCGCGGCGCGGACAGCGGTGTCTTGGTCGCCGGCCAGTGCCTGTGCGAGTGGCTGTGCGAAGACCCCGACTATAAGCGCGAGCAGTGTACCGATGCCGAGCGCAACCCAGGTGGCCTGCACGCCCTCAGCAACTGCCTGGTCCCGTCGCCCAGCGCCGAAAAACCGAGAGCTGCGGGCGGTGGTGCCGTATGAAAGGAACGTCAGCTGGGTAGTCACCGTCGACTGGATCGCTGCCCCCGCGGCAAGCGCCGCAAGCTCGGCGGTGCCGAGCTGGCCCACCACAGCCGTGTCGAGCAGCAGGTAGAGCGGGTTCGCCGCTAGCACTCCGAGAGCTGGCAGCGCGAGCGCTAGGATCTCGCGGCCGACGGAGCGATTGCTTAAGTTCGTCGGCTTAGACATTGGACGCGGAGCACTCCGGGAATGCGTCGAGAAGCTCGCGGATGACCTGATTGCGGCTTCCGGTGGCGGAATACCCTGCGGCCGCCCAGTGGCCACCGCCGCCGAGGCGCTGCGCTACGGCAGAAACGTCCACCGCCGTCGAGCGCAGCGACATCGCCCAATATTTCGGCGTTTGTTCTTTCAGCACCACACCAACGTCCGTGCCCTCCAGCGACCGGGCGTAATCGATAATCGCCTCCACCGCTGTTTGGCTCATACGTGAATGGATTCCCGCCGGGATGGTCAACACCGCGACCGCCAGCCCCTTCGTCGGCACGATCTGCGTTTTAGCCAGCACTGCACCCATGAGTTGCAGATCCACGGGACTCATCGTGTCCATGAGATCCAGCGCGATCTGGCGGGTATCCAGACCGAACTGCATGAGCTCCGCCGCAAATTCATGCATGCGGGGCGTGCCCCACCGGAAGCTACCTGTGTCCGTAACCAAACCGGCGTAGAGGCCGTAGGCGATGTCCGCATCCAAGTCCACGTCCAGGTATCCGAGCAGTTCGCGGACCATCACCGTGGTGGACTCGCTCTCGACGATCACGTTGATGCCGCCGAACCCTGGGTTGGTGTTGTGGTGGTCGATGACGACGACGCGCGACGGGTCTTCCAGAATGGCAGGCATAAGGGTGCCGGTACGGTCGGCTGAGGCGCAATCAACGGTGACCACCAGGCCGCGCTCAGGCAGCGGCTCGCCGTAGCGTATGCCGTCCACCCCCGGGATGGTGCGCATGTTCGCGGAGTGCGGCAACGGCTGGCCAATGTACACCTGGGCATTGACGCCCAGCTTCTCCAGCCCAGCGGCCAACGCGCAGGCCGAACCGATGGCGTCCGCGTCCGGTTTAATATGCGCGACAACCGAGACATTTTCCGCGGCGCGCACGCGGGAGGCGACGGCCTCGAATTGTGCCGCCGCCTCCGGAAGATACTTCGGTGCTCGGCTAGACATCGTCACCCGCGCGCTTGTACGGGTCGCTGTCCCCCGCAGGCTTCGCGTTGGCTCGCAGCTTCGCCAACTCCTCATCGCGGGCGCGAGCTCGGCTCAACAGTTCCTCCATGTGGGCAGATGTCTCCGGAACAGTGTCGCGCTCAAACGAGATCGTGGGGGTGAAGCGCACGCTGAGCTGATCGCCCACAATCTTGCGGATCTGCCCACGGGCACGGTTGAGGGCCTCAGCCGCCTGGTCGTAATCCGGCTCGTCGTTGATGTCGCGGCCGCGGACGGTGTAATACACCGTCGCATCGTGCAGGTCACCGGTGACTCGGGTGTCGGTGACCGTGACAAGCTCCAAACGGCGATCCTTGATCTCACGCTCGATGGCGGAGGCCACGATCGTCTGAATCTGCTTTGCCAGGCGCTGTGCGCGAGGGTTCTCAGCCATTCTCAACTCCTATGTCCAAAACTTTCAATAGTGTAACCCCCGCCCCGCGCAGGTCGCGCGGAACGGGGGTTGCGTGGATAAGCAACTGCTTAGCAGCGCCTAGTCTCGCGGCACCTCAACCATCTCGTAGGTCTGGATGAGGTCGCCCACCTGGATATCCGGGTAAGACAGCACCATGCCGCACTCGTAACCCTTGGCAACTTCGTTGGCATCGTCCTTTTCCCGGCGCAGCGACTCGATCGTCGCGTCCGGGGTGATGACGTTGCCGTCGCGCACCAGGCGCAGCTTCGCGCCGCGCTTGACCTTGCCCTCGGTGACCATGCAGCCGGCGATGAGGCCGACGGCGGAGGCCTTGAAGATTTGGCGGATCTCCGCCTCGCCGAGGTCGCGCTCCTCGTAAACAGGCTTGAGCATGCCCTTGAGCGCGTTCTCAACGTCCTCGATGGCCTGGTAGATCACCGAGTAGTAGCGGATTTCCACGCCTTCGGCATTGGCCTCTTCGGTGGCCTTCCCGTCAGCACGGACGTTGAACCCGATGATGATCGCGTCCGACGCCGCCGCGAGGGTGACGTTGGTCTGGGTCACAGCACCGACGCCACGGTCGATGATGTTGACCTCGACCTCGTCGTCGATCTCGATCTTGAGCAACGCCTCCTCCAGGGCTTCCACGGAGCCTGCGTTGTCGCCCTTGAGGATGAGGTTGAGCTGGCTACGCTCCTTGAGCGCCTGATCCAGGTTCTCAAGCGAGACGCGCTTCTTGCTGCGCGCCTGCATCGCCGCCCGGTGGCGGGCGTCGCGCTGCGCAGCAATCTGGCGCGCCACGCGGTCGTCTTCCACCACGAGCAGGTTGTCGCCCGGGCCCGGGACGCCGTTGAGACCCTGCACCTGGACCGGGCGGGACGGTCCCGCCTCTTCCACGTCGTTGCCCCACTCGTCCACCATGCGGCGCACGCGGCCGAAATTGCCGCCGACGACGATGGAGTCGCCGACCCGCAAGGTACCGCGCTGCACGATCACGGTGGACACCGGTCCGCGCCCGCGGTCCAAGTGGGACTCGATGGCCACACCTTGCGCGTCCATGTCCGGGTTCGCGGTCAGCTCCAGCGCGGCATCGGCAGTCAGCAACACAGCCTCGAGAAGGTCGTCGATACCCGTGCCCTGCTTCGCGGAGATGTCGATGAACATGGTGTCGCCGCCGTACTCCTCCGGAATCAGCCCGTACTCGGTGAGCTGGCCGCGGATCTTGTCCGGCTGCGCCTCCGGCTTATCCACTTTGTTCACGGCAACCACAATCGGCAGATCCGCCGCCTTCGCGTGATTGATCGCCTCAACCGTCTGCGGCATCACGCCGTCGTCAGCGGCCACCACCAGGATGGCCAAGTCCGTCGACTTCGCGCCACGGGCACGCATGGCGGTAAACGCCTCGTGGCCCGGGGTATCCAGGAACGTGATCTTGCGCGGCTCGTCTTCGAGGGTGACCTCGGTCTGGTACGCGCCAATGCCCTGGGTGATACCGCCCGCCTCGCCGCGGCCGACATTCGCCTGGCGGATGGAGTCCAGCAGGCGGGTCTTACCGTGGTCGACGTGGCCCATGACGGAGACCACTGGCGGGCGCTGCTCCAGCGCTTCCTCGCCGCCCTCGTCCTCGCCGAACTGCAGATCGAAGGATTCGAGCAGCTCTCGGTCCTCGTCCTCCGGCGAGACGATCTGCACCTCGTAGTTGATCTCGGCGCCCAGAAGCTGCAGCGTCTCCTCGGAGACGGACTGCGTCGCAGTCACCATCTCGCCGAGGTTAAACAGTGCCTGCACGAGCGACGATGCCTCGGTGTTGATCTTCTCTGCCAAGTCGGACAGGGTCGCACCCTGGCGAAGTCGAACGGTTTTGCCGCCGCCGTCTGGCAAGCGAACGCCACCAATGACGTTCGGCTTGTGCATCTCTTCGTACTCGGCCCTCTTCTGGCCCTTCGACTTACGACGCCTGCCGGGTGCTCCACCCGGACGGCCAAAAGCACCGGCGGTGCCGCCGCGACGCCCGCCGCGACCCCGGAAGCCGCCGCCACCCGGGCCGCCGAAGCCTCCGCGGTTCGGTCCACCCTGGCCGCCACGGCCACGACCGCCACCAGCGCCGCCGCGTCCGCGACCACCCGCAGCCGCTGCCTTGGACGGCATCTGTGTCGGGGACGGGCCTGCTGGCATGTCAGCCGGAGACGGACGGGAGCCGCCACCTTGCCGCGCGCCACCCGGGCGCGGGCCACCTTGGCCCGACCCCGGACGACCCTGGCCCTGGCCAGGGCGACCTCCGCCTGGGCGCGGTGGACGCTGCCCGCCACCTGAATTGGAAGAAAACGGGTTGTTTGCCACACGCGGGCGCCCCGGCTTGGGCACCGGGCGCGGCATAGCGCCCGGGTTCGGGCCGTCTGCCTTCGCGGCCGGCTTCGGCGCTGCGGGCTTGGGAGCTGCGGGTTTCGGAGCGCCCGGTTTCGCCGCGGACTTGGGAGCGGCAGGCTTCGCAGCGGGCTTCGGCGCGCCCGGCTTCGGCGCGCCGCCACCCGGCTTGGGGGCGTTGCCAGCCGGCTTCGGGGTCGGCTCGGTGGCGGCTGGCTTAGCTGGCCGCGGCTTCGGAGCGCTCGGCACCGGCTTTGCGGCAGCAGGCTTCGGAGCACCCGGCTTCGGTGCGCCGCCAGCCGACTTCGGAGCGGCAGGCTTGGCACGATTCTGGCCGGGCTTCTTCAGCGGCGGCTTCTTCGGCGCGGCCTGGTCCTTCTTCTCAGACGAGCTGTCGTCGCCGCCGTTTTGTTTGGCGTAGTACGCCTGCATCTTCTTCACGACGGGCGGCTCGATCGTCGACGACGCCGTCTTCACAAACTCACCCTGCTCCTTGAGCGTGGCGAGCAGTTCCTTACTTGTTACGCCGAGCTGCTTGGCCAACTCGTGAACGCGTAGCTTTCCGGACACGTATCTCCTCTTGGTTGTTGCTAGGAGCAGTGCCCTTCGGCTACCTGCCCTAGACGTGGTCAGTGACATTCATCGCTGATGCTGCTTCATGGTTGCGTACTCATCAGTGTTCAGTCTTTCCTTTTTCGTCTGGGTCGTTCACCTCGTCGCAATCGCTTTGCGACGACGCAAGGTACGTACGTACATGACCTAGGTCCACTGCGGTGGACAGACGGAGCGCCCGCCCGAAGGCACGGCGTTGTTCCGCCAGCTCGACAGCGTCCAGCGAGGGCGTGATCCACGCGCCCCGGCCAGGAAGTCTCCTGCCCGGATCGGCGAGCACACGTCCCGGCACTTCGGGATCGGCGACTACCCGCAGTAGCCGGGTATCCGGCTGCGAGGTACGGGTGGCGATGCAGGTGCGGGTACGGATCGGCTGCTTGCGCGCACCGTTCATCTGCGTCCCATCCCTTCATCTGCCAACTCGGTCGCCGCACCTGAGAGTGCAGACACGAAAGCCGTATAACACTGTACGCCAAAACCCGCTGGATCTACATTTCCAGCGGGTGTGTAAGCAACAGCGGTGTAATTCGCAGTGGTTTACTCAGCGGAGTCGGCGTCGGAGCGGATGTCGATCTTCCAGCCCGTCAGACGTGCGGCGAGGCGGGCGTTCTGGCCTTCTTTGCCGATGGCGAGGGAAAGCTGGTAGTCGGGCACCGTCACGCGCGCCGCCTGTGCCTCGCGGTCTAGCACCTCGACGTTGACCACCTTGGACGGCGCAAGGGAATTACCAACGTATTTGGCCGGATCCTCGTCCCAGTCGATGATGTCGATTTTCTCCCCGCCCAGCTCCTGCATGATGTTGGTGACGCGAGCGCCCCGGGGGCCGATGCACGCACCCTTTGCGTTCACGCCCTTGACGGTAGCGCGAACCGCCACCTTCGACCGGTGGCCCGCTTCGCGGGCGATGCCGACGATCTCCACCGAGCCGTCTGCGACCTCGGGCACTTCGAGCGCGAACAGGCCTCGCACAAGCTCCGGGTGTGTGCGCGACAGGTTCACCTGCACGCGCTTGTCACCCTTGTTCACGCCGACCACGTAGGCCTTGATGCGGTCGCCGTGGCGCAGCACCTCGCCCGGAATCTTCTCCGCTGGCAGCAGAATGCCGTCCTGCGGATCAGCTTCCGTACCCAACTGCACAATGTTCAGGCCGCGCGCCTCCGCCTGCGCATCGCGCTGCACGACGCCGGAGACAACCTGGCCTTCGAATCCCGCGTATTCGTCATAGACGCGACCGGCCTCGGCTTGACGCAAGCGGCCTTTAATGGCGTCGCGCACGGCCACCGATCCGATGCGGGAGAAGTTCACCGGGGTGTCGTCGTACTCAGACACAACCTCCCCGTCGGCGTTGAGTTCGCTGACGATGACGGCCACGTCGCCGGTTTCGGTGTCGATGTCCACGCGTGCCTTGGCGTTGTCGTCGGCCTCCCCCTCTTTGAACTCGCGGTAGGAAAACAGCAGCGCGTTCGCGATGGTGGCCAGCAGATCCTCGAGGGCGATCCCCTGCTGCTCCTCGATCGCCTTCAGGGCGTTCAAATCAATATTCACTTGTGTTCCTTTCCTGCCGTTGCAGCGGCCTCAAGATCTTCAAATGCCCGATCCACCAGCTCAGTCTCTGCGGCCGGCGGGGCGTTGAACTCAATTTCTACCACTGCACCGGACAATTCCGAAACCGGCGAAATGCGGATCTCCTCGCCTTTCTTGTCCGCTCGAACGAGCGCCACGTGCGCCTCATCGTCATCGAGCGGGCCGACGCGCCACTGCTCATCCCCCACCTTCACCTTGCGCCCGTGGTTGCGGCGGAAGTGGCGCGGCTGCGTCAACGGCAGATCCACGCCTGGTGTTGTCAACTCCAGGGTGTACCCGGCGCCGAAGTTCACCTCACCGCGTTGCTCGGCGTCGTCGAAAAGCTGCGATAGCTCCTGGGACACCTCTTCCAAGTCGTCGAGCGTCGGGTGGGAATCGGAGTCCAGAGCGATGACCACCTGCGACTTTTTGCCCGCTTTCACCGTGCGGATCTTCTCGATGTCCATGCCGTAGGCGCGCGCAACCGGTTCGACCATGCGCTCGAGTGTCTCGTTCGTGGGAAAAGCCATGCCGACAAACCTAGCGTGTAACGTGCAGCGCGTGAAGAAACTCCTCCTGCTTCCCGCCGCTGCGCTTTTGCTGTCCAGCTGCACCGTGATGGACGTTGTCGGCCCGCACGCTAACGGCGAGATCATGGCGCTGGCGAAGCAGGCCTCCGCCGACTGGGTTTTCGGAGACCCCTCTCGGGAGCAATGGCACGAGATGCGCAAGAAGCAGAGCGAGGAGCTGAAGAACGAGGCGCGCAGGCTTTGTGGCCTGGACGCGCAGGGGGAGACGCCCGCCTCGTGCGACGTCGGCTACGGTGACACGGACCTGCCCGCCACCGGTAACGCGGACGCGCTGCTCGAGCACACCGTCACCGCTGCTGACAAGGTGCCGAGAGAGTCCGTGGACCTCATCGTCGCCCAGGCTATCGACGCACTGGCGCTTTCCCCCGTCGACCTCGAGTCCGTTTCGGGCGCGGTGACCAACCCGGCTGACATTGAGGCAGCCCGCGACATGCTCGCCCGGGAGAACGCCGCGTACTACGGGCTCGGTGTGGCCCTCGCCTATGCCGGCCCCGAGCTGCGCACACGTATCGGTGCGGTGCGCGAAGCTTCACAGGAGCGCTCGGCAGCGCTGGCACGGCTGGTTGGCCCCGCCGACGGCGCAGCCGATGAGGCGCTCGTCCCAGCCGCCGGCTACGACTTCGCCGAAGGCTACACCGAGCCTGCGAACGCAGAAGAGGCCGCCCAGCTGGTGAACACCATGCTGGGCGACCTGGTCAAACAGTGGCGCTACACCGCCGCGCACGCTGATTCAGCGACGTGGCGCGCGGACGCCATCAGGCTCGCCGCGCACGCCCAGCGGGTCTAGCCGAGACGCTCCGCCACGAGCTCCTGCACCTTCGCCACGATCTCGTCGGCTGGGACCTCGAGTGTCTCGCCGCCGCGGATGCGCAGCTCCACAATGCCGTCCGCAAACGAGCGGCCGAGGATCACAATAAACGGCATGCCCAGAAGCTCGGCGTCCTTGAACTTCACGCCCGGGGAGACCTTGGGGCGGTCGTCGTAAAGCACCTCGAGCCCGGCGCCGGACAGTTCAGCGGCGATGCGGTCGCCCGCCTCGAGCGCTGCGGTGTCTTTGTTCGCCACCGCCACGTGCACCTGGTACGGGGCGATCTCCACCGGCCACACCAGGCCCTTGTCGTCGTGGCGCTGCTCGGCGATCACCGCGAGCATGCGGGAGATGCCGATGCCGTAGGAACCCATGGTGGGCACGGCGCGCTTGCCGTTCTCGTCCAGGATCTGTACGTCCATTGCCTCGGTGTATTTGCGGCCGAGCTGGAAGATGTGGCCCAGCTCGATGCCGCGGGCGAGCTCGACAGTGCCGTTGCCGGACGGCGACGGGTCGCCCGCCTTGATCTCGGCCGCTTCGACGTAGCCGTCGACGGTGAAGTCGCGGCCGGCGACCAGGCCAACGACGTGCTTTTGCGGGGCGTCGGCACCAGTGATCCAGGAGGTTCCCTCCACCACGCGCGGGTCCGCCAGCACGCGCACGCCGTTGGCCAGCAGCGCGCGCGGGCCGACGTAGCCCTTGACCAGGAAGTCGTTCTTTGCAAAGTCCTCGTCGCTGGCGAGCTCGAACGTGGCGGGCTCCAGCGATGCCTCGAGGCGCTTCTCGTCCAGCTCGCGGTCGCCCGGGATGAGCACGCCCACCAGCTGCGGGCCAACAGGGTTGCCGTCCTCGTCCACTGCCCGCGGGTCGTTGACCTTCACCATCATGCATTTGAGGGTGTCGGCGGCTTCGGCGGAGCGGCCGTCGACAAGCACGCCCGCACTTTGCGCCCACTCGACGAGCGCCGCGATAGTCTCAGATGCGGGCGTGTCGTACTCGACCGCCTCGGGCAGACCGTCGAATTCGCGCGGCTCAGGTGCCACCGTGGTCACGGCTTCCACGTTGGCGGCGTAATCGCCCGCAGTGGAGATGACGAAGGTGTCCTCGCCGTTGTCGGAGTACGCGAGGAACTCCTCGGACGCGGAGCCGCCCATGGCGCCGGAGGTGGCCTTGCAAATCTCGTAGCGAAGCCCCACCCTGTCGAAGATGCGCTGGTAGGCGGCGCGGTGGTTGGCGTAGGACTGCTCCAGGCCCTCGTCCGTCATGTCGAAGGAGTAGCTGTCCTTCATCACAAACTCTCGCCCGCGGAGGATGCCGGCGCGCGGACGCGCCTCGTCGCGGTACTTCGTCTGAATCTGGTACAGCGTGACCGGAAAATCCTTGTAGGAGGAGTACAGGTCCTTCACCGCGGTGGTGAACATCTCCTCGTGCGTGGGCCCGAGCAGCATATCCGCACCCTTGCGGTCCTTCAGCCGGAACAGGTCGTCGCCGTACTCGGCCCAGCGGTTCGTGGCCTCGTAGGGCTCGCGCGGAAGCAGCGCCGGGAAGAGCAGCTCCTGGCCGCCCATCGCGTCCATTTCCTCGCGCACGACACCCTCGATCTTGCGCAACGCGCGCAGCCCCAGCGGCAGCCAGGAGTACACGCCCGGCGCGGCGCGGCGCACGTAGCCTGCGCGCACCAGCAGCTTGTGGCTGGGCACTTCGGCGTCGGCGGGATCTTCGCGCAGAGTGCGCAGGAACAGCGTGGACAGGCGTGTAATCATGGTTCGAAAGTGTAGCGTTTTGGCCATGCTGATCGTGCTCCCACCCTCCGAGACGAAAGCGCCCGGTGGCGGCGACGCGCCGATGGCGCTGTCGTTTCCCTCGCTCGATCCGGTACGCACGTCGCTTCTCGACGCCCTGACGGCCACCCCCGTGGACGCGCAAATGTCCGAGCTGAAAATCCCCGCCGGCAAGCGTGCGGAAGCCGAGGAGAACCTCACGCTGCGCACGGCACCGGTGATGCCGGCGATCCAGCGCTACACCGGGGTGCTCTACGACGCCCTCGATGCGGCCACACTGCCCGCGTCCGCGTTGTCCCGCCTCGCCGTGGGCTCGGCGCTGTTCGGCCTGGTGCGCGCGGGCGACCTCATCCCCCGCTACCGCGTCTCCGGCAGCTCGAAACTGGGTGGGAAGACGATGAAGGCGTGGTGGGGCTTTGCCGTCACGGAGGTGCTTGCACAGCAGGACTTCGTGGTGGACCTGCGTTCTGGCGCGTACCAGCAGCTCGGGCCGGTGCCGGGGGCCGTGACGGTGCGCGTGGAGCAGGCTGAGACCGGCAAGGTGGTCAGCCACTTTAACAAGCAGTACAAGGGCGAGCTGGCCCGCGCGCTGGCGCCGCACGACGCTTCCTCTGCCGAAGACGTCGCCGACATCGCTTCCGCCGCCGGGTTCGACGTTGCAGTCGACGGCACGCTGCTCACCATGCGCGTGCGGCGTTGATAGGTTGTGTGCCATGCCCTCCCACTACCGTCGCTACGCCCTAGCCGCGCTCGTCTACGCCGCCGGGTTCGCTTACATCCTGCTGCGCTGGGAATCGATCCCCGACCC
>ERZ1029854.1-NODE-1-length-203070-cov-115.817807_pt1 | contig 203070 bp, 194 predicted proteins | sample MGYA00519239_ERZ1029854 | MGnify/ENA primary metagenome ERZ1029854 (study PRJEB33666, sample SAMEA4610917) | skin metagenome | biome: Human-associated habitat; feature: Malodor aspect; material: skin | place: Philippines | collected 2015-08 ... | reverse complement strand
AACCACCACTGCAACCACCACTGCAACCACCACTGCAACCACCACTGCAACCACCACTGCAACCACCGACGCTGTACCTACCGTCGACGCCATCGCGGACATCACCCGCGCCGGCGCCATCACCTCGCCGGACGGCACCATGCCGCAGCTGCCGCTGGCCAACGGCAACCCCTACAACATCAAGGTCGGCGACACCATGCAGGTCTCCAACTTCCGCCGCACTGACGTGCCGGTTTGCTTCTACGGCGTCTTCTGCACAATCAAGCCGAACGTCGACCTCACCGTCACCGAGGTCGTCGAGACCTCGCAGGGCACCCGCTTCAAGGTCAACGGCTTTGCCGGCTACATGGGCCACCCTGTGTTCAAAAACGGCGCGCTCATCGGCGTGACCAAGGGCTCCAACGGTGGGCTCGGCTACGGCTACCTCTTCCCCACCGCTGAGGCTGCAACAAAGGCGCAGCCTAACTACAAGCCGCTGCGCACAGGCTTGTTCTCGCGCGCAAGCTTCACCTCGACGCCGTCTGCCACACGTCCAGCATCCGGCTCATCTGGCTCCAGCTCCACATCACGCACCTCTACTGCCACAGCAGAGGAGAAGGCAGCCGCCGCATCCCGCGCCAAAGACTATGCCGCAGCACATCCGCAGGGCTGGGCCAAGCAGGGCTCCGTCTACCTCGACAGCGTGCGCTGGGTGCCGGGTTCCAACACCTTCATCGTCGATCCGAAGTCCCAATACGCCTCGGCAAGCTTCACCACCGGCCTGTCGTCGCTGATGGGCTCTTCCGGCACCACAGCAGGCAGCGTGCCAGTTGAGCCGATGTGGCGCGAGGCTGTGCGCCTCGGCGTGCCCGATGACACGAGCCTGAAACAGCAATTCATCTGCCACGCACAAGGCTCTGCCATCCGCAAGGACGACTGGAAGCTCGAATACGACCGCCCGGCCGCCGGCTCCCAGGCCGAGCTGGCGCGTGCAATGTGTAACCCGCTGCGCTAAACATCCAGCAACGAACACACAAGCAACACCCCCTGAAACCAAGCCGCCGTCTGGCTTGTTTCAGGGGGTATTGCTCTATCGTATCGTACGTGGCACTTACCGCAGCGTCATCTGCGGCACTGCGCCGTCTGTCGCAACCGCCGGCATCACAGCTGCAGGCGCACTGTTTGCCTCGTCCACTGTCGCACCCGGCGTCATGCTCGGCGCGTGCTCTCCGATCCAGGGGTAGATCACGCTAAAACACAGTGCAACCACACACGCCAGCAACACTGCGCACGTCACAACCTTCGCCCAAACCGGCCCCGGTAACCAATGCCACATCTCGTCGTACATGCCTAGACCCCTTCTTTCGCTTCTGTGTTGTCTGCTTCCACGCCCTCAGCCGACGCTGTGGCACCATCACCGTCAGCATCACCGCCACCATCAACATGCACCTGGCCTGCGCTAAGTGCCGGCGGGCGCCACCCGGCTTCGTGGTCGGCCTTGTTGTGCACCTCAACGAGTGCCGCATGCACGATCAAGCGCTCCGCATTCGACCACGTCGGATGACATGTCGTGAGCGTGAGCATGCTAATACCCACCTTCTCCGGCGGAATCATCGCGACCCCCGGCACAGGAGCGACCACGTCCACATCGTCGGGGGTGTGAATACTCACCCCGCGTAAACGCGAGTACTCCGGCGAGGCCAAGCGCACTCGCGCACGGGGTGGTGCACACGGCGCCATTACATCCACCATGTCGACCTCGCCCGCACCATAGCCGCGCGGCGCATCATCTGCGAGCGGGTCGCCTACCACCGGCAACGTGCTGTAGAGATACCACGACGTATTCGTCTCAACTGCCACCACGTCGCAAGTGCCAAGTACGCCGAGATCGTGAAACGGCGCGCCTTTGCCGTCGCGGTGGCCGGCCACAGCGGCGTTACCGGGCGTGCCAAACATCTGCGAGCCGGTGTAGAAGCCCGGACCCTTCATCAGATCCGCCTGCTCGGTGCCGGCGACGATCGTGCTGTTCCACTCCTCGCCCAGCTTTGGGATCCACAGCTTGGCCACCGGCTCGCCCTCAGCGACCTCGTTGGCGTTAACCTCAGGTCCTGTAACATCTGCCGCCTCCCAGGCCGCGTCGATCTGCTGAGTGACCTCATGCTGCGCCTCGCGCGCCTGCACGTCAGAGACGCCAAGATCCCAGGCAACGTAGCCGAGCCCGAATACGCCAAGCGTTGCTGCGACTTGCGCCGCCACGGACAACGCGCGGGCTCGCGCGTTCGGGTATGCGGGGCGTGAGCGGCCGACGCGCCACGGCGAACCGTCACGATCTGTAACATCACTCTCGCCGTCACTACCGCGACGTGCGCCGGTGGTGGCGCCGTCACCAGTGTCATCCCACAACGCCGTCGACGCCGAGGAAAAGCGCCCTGTACCCATACACATGCCTTCCTATCATCGAGAAAAACGATACAATAGTAATAACTCTACCAAAACCCACACCCAAGAAAGAAGCGTCATACACATGCACAACACCGACAACTCGACGCAAGCCTCCGTCACACTGCGCAGCCCCGGCGACATCCTGGCCATGGCCGGAAGCCTCCTGCACTACCCCAAAGAGACGCTCATTGCCATGTGCTTCACACCCGACAGGCAGCACGAGCCGCGCGTTGCACCCCCGGCCGATCTTGACGAGGCGCTGCACGCCTGGACACAACCCGGCTACGTGCTCGGCTGCGCGCTAAACATGCCCATCCGCACGCCACGAGAAGTGACAACCTTCATCGACCGAATCGAGCCCATCTTCGACGAGCAGCCTGATCTCTTCGGACGAAACGCCCACGGCGGCCGGCACATGATCGCCGCACTTGCGCTGGTCACCGAACGGCCGCAACACTACAACCTCGACGCCTTCGCAACACACGTCGTCAGCCAGATGACAACGCCGCATCTGGACGTGTTCACGCCTGTGCTCTGGCATGTCGACAGCTTACGTCCAGGCGGCGTCTACACCAGCATTGGTGGCAGCACTCTAGACGATACAGCCAACACGATCGCATCAGGCACTGTCAGTGATATGACGCTACCCATCTAGCACCCGTGCCCGCCTTGCCGGCGGCCACGCGGGCGTGCGGTTGCATGCGTGCGTGACTGCTGGCTGCACATGCAGCTGCGCACGTGACCACCACCGACAACGACCGCCAACCATGCAAGGAAAGAAAGGAGGCACAGGATGAAGAACCGCGAACGCGCTGTTGAGATCATTCGCGCCTACGCCGACGAGTGCAACGACGACTGCGGCCGGCACGGCAGCTGCCCACACTGCACCGGCAAAGCCCGCGAGGTGACACAAGCACTCCACAAGGCCGGCTGCATCACGCCGGATTTGCCGAAACCGCACACGCTGACCCCAGCAACTGACCCAGCATGGGCACAACGCCACCTCGACGAGTGGGAGTGGGTGCCTGACGTGCGCTTCGACAGCACCACCACGCCGTTCTACCTCACGGTGACAGACGGCGAAACGGACGGAGGCTTCGGGCTCAGCCAAGAAGAATGGCTGAACATGCGACCCACACAGCTCCGCGACATCGCTGCCGTCCTCCTTGCCGCCGCCGACCACATCGAACACGAAGGAAACCACCCATGAGCATTGATTACAACGACCTGCGGACACGCCTGAACACAAGCACATCCCCATCGGTGCACCCCCTCGACCGTGTCGGCGCGAACGTCGTCCTGGAAGCCCAGGCCACCGACCTAGCGCACGACGTGTTGCGTCTGCACGACGGGATCGAAACCATCCGCGATCGCTGCGCAGACCTTGCCAAGAGTGCTGGGGCGGGAAACATGCACAGCCTCGCCCGCGAGATGAGCACAATCGCTGAAGCGCTGACGGATCTGTTGGAAGGCGACGGCGAACCGGCTGAATAGTCGGGCTGCGCAACCCCCCCATAACCACACAGCGTGCGTCAACTGCTACGCTTAACACACGCACGCAACATGCCCCCTTAGCGCAATTGGTAGAGCAACGCCCTTGTAAGGCGTAGGTTGTCGGTTCGAGTCCGACAGGGGGCTCTCCGAACCGCATGTATACACGTGTGGTTCAACACTTGCTCTATGGTGTAATTGGCAACACACATGATTCTGGTTCATGCATTCTTGGTTCGAGTCCAGGTAGAGCAGCTACGCACGTACACATACGTGCGATGCCCCATGGTGTAATTGGCAACACGTCTGACTTTGGATCAGAAAAGTCCAGGTTCGAACCCTGGTGGGGCAGCTATTTTCATGCCCAACACCCCATACACCTACACCTCACCCACAACAGAAAGTAACCTCCACCCAATGTCTGCACTCCCGGTGCGCGGCATCGACGCTGCGCAACACATCCTCTCCATCCCCAACCCCGACGGCAACCCGATCACGCTGCACGACCTACACCTCATCCTCTTTATCGCCGAGTGCACGGTGCGTCGCCAACACGGCATACGCCTCACCAGCGACACCTTCATCAACCAGCTCGGCTACCCGTACGCCTCGTCTGTGTGCGAGATCCTCGGACCTAACGACGACATCGACCGCTACCACGAGTTTTTACGCAACACCTACATCGGCGGCACGCTGCACACTGTCACACCCCCAGTACAGGATGTCTTGAACACCACCACCCGATACTACTTTCACGAGGCTAACACAGACGAGATCGAAGAGCTCACCGCAAACTCCCCCTTTGTACGCCGCACACGCGACGGCGAGGAGATCGTCCTGCCGCTGCCATAGCTCCACCAAACGCATAAAATTACACAACCCTCGTGCTTCGTCATCAGCACGAGGGTTATGCATCACACACGGTACAAGCGTTACTACCTTAGGATGCAGCAGCCTTCGTTTCCACAACCGGCGCAACTGTGGTGGTGGTGGTGGTGGACATCGCCGTTGCAGCACGACCAGCCTCGTAAGATCCGGCCGTACTCGAACCTGTATTACCAAACACACCATCAAAGATGCGGAAGTTCACGTCCTTGACGCACTGGTTGTACGTGTAGATGCCAACACCACCAACAGCAGCAGATGCTGCAACACCTCCGGCAATCGCCGGCAGATTAGACTCACTAATCACACGTGCTGCAGACTCGTTATAGATACCCAACTCACGCTGGATACGAGCAACGTCACGTGCAGCTGCCTCCTGGGAACGACGAATATCGTCATTGTAGACACCAAGGCCGTGCTGCAGATCGTCGTTTGCACGCTGAATACGCTGTGCGATCTCACCGGCAAAATCACTGCCACCACGAGCAGCAAGCTGGTTGGTCAAATCAGTCACACCCGGCATCTGCAGCTGCGACATCAGTGCTACCGGCACTGCCACAACACCAGCAGCACCTGCGATGACAGCCATGTTTCGTGCAACACACCGTGCCACGGTGTTCTTCGGCGGATCAATCACTGTAGTAGTCGCCGTTGCAGTAGCCGTATGCGTCCGAGTTGCCGTCGCTGTTGCTGTTGCTGTGACAGTGTTCGTCACCGGCGTCGGTTCATCCTTCGGGCACCACGTTAACTTGATGACTGCCTGATCGCATCCATCTTCGTTAACGCCATACCCAGAGACCGTCAGCGTGGTGTTTGTATATGTCTCCAGCCCTTGTACGCGAGCATACATCTCGGCAAACGATCCTGTGGCGTACTTGTCATTGACAATCCGGTACTCGTTACGATCTGGCGAATACGGCGCGTCAAACTCGTAACCAGCCTCGATAAACGCGTTGTAGCGTGCTTCGTCATCAAGTGAGGAGATGCGGAAATCAACCCGATCATACAGGTTGCGCGGGGTCACATCTGCACCAATGGCAGCCGGGTCATCCACGTCACGAGTCACCGCGCAATTCGCGCTACCCGACAGGCCGTCATTCACCCGACGCCGGGCCAGATCGGCATTCGCAGCCTTGTCACGCAAGTTGTAGTACGGCAGATCCCCAGTGCGTGCCCACAAGTAGTCATCCTTCAAGCTGACACAACCTGAGCCGTACGAACCAACGTCCACACCAGATTGGAAACAACGCCATGCGTTTTGCTCCGTACGATACGGCAGATACAGATCTGCATCTTCAGCCACATCGTCGCCGAGATGAACTTCACCAGTAATGGTGTAAGTGTAGATACCTTGGAACTTACCCGCCGTTGTGGTGACGTAGTTGTACAGCTCAGCATTTCGCGTAGTGTACTCATTTGTCTCGCCCCAGCGATCAACAAACGTCAGCGGCTGGTCGACGTCGCCGTTATACGGAAGCCCGGAAGCAAGCAGCGCAGTCTCACGCGAAGACACCGTGTCTTCAAACGACGCCAACGACACCGGGGCGTTGTGGAGGAAGTACGACACGTCAGCAAAACGCTCGTCATACAAAATCTCATTGCTGTGCTGAGAAGCAAACTTCGAATACCCAGGCTCGCCAGACAACGTAGATTCATGCGACACATACACCGGCAGCTCGGAGCTCACATCAATGGTCTCGCGCGCAATACCCAATCGCCGAGCAGTCTCCTCGCTCGGAGTGAAGGTATCAAGGCGTACCTTGACATTGCGCACATCTTTCGGAATTGCCACAGACACGCCATTGCCCGCCACATGGTCGTCGTGTGACGACATCACCGTGTGTATGCCAGCTTGAACCTGAAACTCTACCTGCGCAACATGCGTTTCAGGGTCAATACACGCTTCACCGTTTTCGCAGTTCACAATACCGGAACCTGCAGCAAGAGCAGTGACGTTGTCGCGTTCGCCAGTATAAAACTCACCATCGCCACCTCGTATAAGACCATGTGCGACAGGGGTGCCTACCACAGCACCGGAAAGTACACTTGCTGCCGCAAGCGCGCTCATGACCATAGTTTTACGTGTCTTCATCTCGATAAACCTCATTAAAGTTGGTAGCAAACGTGCACGCACGTGACGTCATCTTGGGCTGGAGTCGGCTCACAGAATAAGCCACATGGACAATGAGCATGTCCATCATGTGTAACCCTACCACACTCGTCAAAAGCACCCTCATCCCGCTTGTAACACACAGAAAGGAAATTCTGAACCAATGACACCTGCAACACCGCCAATGACCCCAGCCGTAACCATCATGACGCACAGACTACGCCCAGGCGACATCGTCGCCGCTCAATCGCTTATCACCATCATGCGCGGTCACGGCTACTCTGACGCCGAGATCTGCGCCGACTTCGACAACCCCGCACGCACAACGCTTACCGTGGGCGACGTCGAGTGCATCACGAACAAACGCGGCGAGATCACAAGCGTCGAGTGCAACTTCGCTGAAAGTCGCATGGAGTGCTACGACGTCGGTCCCGGCGAGACCTTCGAAATCGTCGGCTACCACGCCACCTACGACGAACTCATGACACAACTCGCCGCCATGCCGGCGCATGAGCGCGAAAGCCGCATCGACTTCACCCAACTGACCCGCATGGCGACCGTGAGGCCGCCGACTACTGAACAGGAGCTTCCATGAATATCGATTACGACGCACTGCGAGAGATGGTGCAGATCCTCGACAACCCCGCTGCCCATAATCGAGCAGACGTCTACGACGCTGCCGACGACCTTGAAACCCGCGCCCCAGACATGGCCCGCGAACTGCTGCGCCTGTATGACGAGCAGACATCCGCAAAGGACATGCAGCTACCACTACCCGCGCGCACACCAGGGGATGACACCAACTGGACAGAATGGGACGCAGCCCGCGAGTGGTTCACCGTGGCTGTCACCGACAACAACAATGTCGCGCTCATCGACAACATGAACCCAGACGCTGCGGTATTCCTTGCGCCGGAGGAGGCCGAAGAGCTTGCCTATGCACTGCTCGCCGCAGCACGCGAGACAAACGCACGCATCACACGCGACATGGCAAAAGACACCGACACATTCATGCACGAATAGGAGCACAGCATGGACATCACCAAGCACGAGATCACCAACATCGACCAGATCAGCGTCGGCGACGCTGTCATCGTCGTCGATGGCTACCGTGGCCGCACCACGCGTGTACAGCACGCCGACGTCACCCGCAAGCTCAAGACCAAGTTCGAGCTGACCTTCGACGGCGGCCGCAAAGTCGAGTACGCAGCGCGCATGTCCTTCGGCAATATCAGACGCTACGGCTTGGGCAGTGACTATGGTGCATCCACCGAAACCATGTACCCGGTCAACGACGAGGTTGTCGAGTGGTGCGCCCAGGAAAACCGCAAGGTCGACGCCAACCTGCTGCGCGCGGAGTTAGTGGAGATGACAACCAAACACCGTTACGAGCAGGCCGGCACCGAGGAGGCGCTTGCTACCGCCCGCCAGATTGCTCACACAGCGCAGCAGCTGGTGGAACTTGAGGAGGAAATCTCCAAGGTCGACCACGAGTTTATTGCCCGCGAGGAGCAGCAACAGTAACCATGCCAGCATGTCTGGCACGCCTGAATCTGAAAGGAACAACCATGTCTCACCCCACGAACGCTGCGCGCGCAGCAGACATCTTGCGCAGCGCCGGCCTTGACAATGCTGCGGCTACTGCCGCCGTCGACGCCCTTGCCGCCGACGACATCATCGCACCCGACCTTCCATCGCCGACCAAACCAGACAAGCTGATGCCAACATGGACAATTGACGAAAAAACCAGCGTATCCTCCACGCCCGACGGAGGTGTCATGGTCGTAACCAACGGGCAATTCGCGTTGTATCTCGACATGAACGAGCTCTACAACTACGCGCTGGCGATTCTTGCCGCAGTGAAACAGTCCAAGGCCAAGAACGAGCAATACAAGGACATGTATCACCTGCTGTACCCAGGGATGGACGAGCCGTCGAAGCAGTAGTGTAAAGACAAATTGTGCTACACTTTTAAGCCATGACCGCTCTCTCCACTCTCAATTCTTGGCTCATCGCCGCCGGCGTCGTCGTCGCCATCGTGTTCGTCGTCGCCGTGTTCCTACGCGTCGACTCCCGTTACGAGCGCAAAGAGCAGCGCGTGTTTGCCCGCAGCGTGCTCGTGCGCGACCGCATCACCCGCGAGCTCGACGAGACCGAGGCGCGCCTTGCGCCTTACGAGCTTGGTAACCACGACACGCCCGAAGTACACGAGCTGAGCCACACCATCGCCAACATCCGCGCCGCCTCGCGCGACGGGCGCCGCGACACCGCCTACATCGAGCGTTTGAGCAAATCTCTGCCAACACTAGAAGACAAGGCGCTCGCCTCCATCAGGGCCTAACCTTTCAAAGAGCCTATCCTACGATCGGCTCATGGATCTCGCTACCACGCAGATTCCCAGGCCACGGTGCTCGCGAGTGCTCGCACACTATGCATCTATATTGAAAGGACAAACCGACAATGCTCGGTATTCTCAACATCATTCTCTCCGTGGCGCTGATCGCCACGGGCTTATACGCTCTTGTCCGTCCCGCCGCAGCTGTGAGCGCCACCGGCCTGACCAAACACAAGCGCGTATTTAACAACGACACCGAAAAGTTCGAGTACACGAACGTCCCCTCTGAGTCCGACAAATCCATTACCCGCACCGTCGGCGCGGTGCTTGGGCTTATTGGCCTGACCATCATCACCCTCGCCATGACCGTCGTCGTGCCCGCACGCACCGTCGGCGTCGTCACGGCGTTTGGCAAGCCCACCGGCACCCTGTCCAACGGTTTGCACATGGTCAAGCCGTGGGAACAAGTCGAAAAGATGGACGCCTCGTTGCAAACCAACCGCTACACGGGCGACAGTGCCATCGGAGTTCGCCTCGCTAACCAGTCCGAGGCTCGTGCTGACGCGAGTATCCAATGGCAGTTGCGCGAGGAAGACGCCGAACAGATGTACCTCGACTACCGCGAGTTCGAGCGTATCCAGCACGACCTGGTGGACCGTGAGTTCCGCGCCAGCGTCAACGCTGTGTTGGCCCGCTACAACCCACTCGATGCGGATGCGATTGCCGAAGGTGGCATCGACTTGAACGGATACGCCGACGACATTAAAACCGACATGCAAACACGTATGGGGGATGCTGTCGAGGTGCGCAGCGTAGCGCTGCCGATCATCAACTACGACGAGGAAACCCAGCGCAAGATCGACCAGTTGCAGTCCGAGGTCGCCAACACCCGCGCAGCCGAGCAGTCAAAGAACACCGCGCGCGAAATTGCCGAGGCGAACGAGATTCTGCGCAAGTCGCTCTCGCCAGAAGTGCTCTCCCAGCGATGCATTGAAGCCGCCGAGAAGGTGGGTGCTGCGCCCGTGGGCTGCATTAACGGTGCTGGCACCACTCCGCTAGTGGATATGCGGAAGAACTAGCATGTCCACAGTGTTCGCAGGTGCTCGCACACTATGCATGTGTGTTACACCTTAAGCACGACACGACATAAACACACCCCATCGGCGCCAAGGCGCCGATGGGGCGTGTATCTCTCGTACCACTCAAGGAGCCCCATATGTCCACGGTGCTCACTGATGTTCGCACGCTGTACATCTGCGAACACCTGTGTCGTATCATGACATAATCACACCCCACCGGCGCCGGGGGCGCCGGTGGAGTGTGCACATCTCAGCACGCCAAAGGAATCCTCATATGTCCACCTACTTCTACATCGAATGCTTCGATCACCCCACCCCGCTGCGTAACCCACACGAATCCGGCCAGCACCACTACAACGTGCCGGCGATTGTGGATCTCATCGCCAGGCGCGCTGAAATTGCCGAGCGCTTCGCGGCCGACGGTTACACGCCAGACGGCGACGAATCGCTTACGTGGCTCGCAGAGCGGATGTACGCCTACGGCTTTACCGACCCGCGCCGCGAGGGGGAGACGCACTACAGCTTCAACCCGACCGACGTGAGCTACTTCGCAGCCCAAAGCGCTGCGTTCCTCATCACCCACCGAGACTGCAATCTGGGCCTCGTTGACGAGTGCGGCCGCTACTACAACCCACTCACCGGCGAGGAGCTCGACGCTGACACCCCACCCATGGGCACCCGCGAAGCGCACATAGAACACATCGCAGCTTACCTACCGGCGGCGAGCACCTACGACACGCTGCCAGCGGGCACCACGGTGCAATTCCGCGCACCGCACCCCTTCGCTGGAGCGTTTGGCGTTGTGGAGCGCCGCGACCGCTCAACCCTGCACGACCTCATCTTTGTTGCCTGTCCCGTCATCGCGCGCACCGGCACCGACGCCGGCGTCCGCGACAATACAGACGGCGACACCCAGACGCCAGAGGCTGTCACCCGCATCTTCGTCGAGGTGCCAGCAGACCAGCTCACGCCTATTGGCCCTAGCCTGCCGCTGGGCTGCTAACCCCGACACACACACACGAGCAACGCCCCGTCTCACGCATCATGCGTGTGGCGGGGCGCTCTATTTTTTAATCCTCGTAGAAATCGAAGCCGAGCGCGGCATTGACAGCGTACTCGTCGTAGAACTCGTCCGTATCATCGTCGCCGCCAGCATCGCCCGCATCAGCACCAGCGTCCACAGCCACCGCAGCCAGCGGCACCGGCGCTATCGCTTCAGCGTACGCTGCTGCATCGACCCACATATCATGCTGATGATCCCTGTGTGAATCAACAAACTTCGAGAGCTCTTTTAGACCTGCAATCACCCGATACGGCACATACGTCACCATACGCCCGCGCGTGAGCCCCACATAGAGCAGCCGCAGCGCCTCAGCGTAATCCAACGACAATGTCTTCGTGGGATCATCGTTGTCCTTCTCACGATTCTGGCCGAAGCCGTGCACGCTGCGGTCGGTACGCTCAGGCGAGCCCGGAATGAAGGAGAACTCGGTACCATACAACATCACACGATTCCACTGGCGCCCCTTAGCCTTGTGCACCGTCGAGATCGCCACCGCACCCGGAGTGTCCTCAGACGTTGCGTTGTTGAGCACACGCTGCACAATCTCAGGGCTAAGCCGCGAGACCACTTCGATAGTCATCGCCAACTCTTCATCCTTCACCCCCTCAGTCTCGGGATATTTCATCATCTCCTGATAGGTCTCGAACTGCTTGAGCGGGAAGCTCCACGGCTTGTCACCATCTTCCAACCTCATGTAATCGTTGGTGAAGTTACGCAGCTCTTCTTTGCGCATCACCAGCGCATACGGTATACCCAGCGTGTAAAACCTGTGCGCCATCTCCAGCGCATGGCCGTTGGAGCGGGTAAGCACCGCATCCACGTCCGGCATGGGTGCCGCCGACCACACCGGGCGCATGTGCATATCCGCTGCGATCACATCGAGTATATCTTGATCCATTATCGATGCATCCGGGATCCATGACTGCAGCCGCGAGCGCACACGAGGCAGCGCCGCTTTGCACGGGTACGCGGCAATCGTAGAGTGACCCTGTGGGTTGCCGCGCACGGCCAGATCGTGGTCGAGTACGCTGAGCACGTCATTCGCTGCATGCGCGACGTCCTCGCCGAAGCGCCACGCTGTCGTTAACGGTAGGTGCGCAATGCCGCGCCCATGGGTGCCGCCGACGTCCTCCAAGTCGCGCTCGAAGGTGAGCAGCGCGTCTCGCGCGCCGGTAAAGGACGCGTAGATCGCCTGCGCAGAGTCGCCCACGATGACGATCGTGCAGCCGTACTCGGCTTGTGTGCGAATCACCCGCGTCATGGCAGGGCGTGCGTCTTGCGCCTCATCGAAGAAGATAACATCGCCTTTGCGAAGCCCTGTGACAGCGTATTGCGTAAGATCTGGATCAGCCAGCGACACCATCTTCAAGTAGTAATCGTGCTCGAAGCGCACAATGCCGTCTGGCTGAGTGATGTCGTCATCCCACATGTGCGTCGCCACATCCATGATGAGCTCGCGGTAGGCAGCCACATCCATAAACGACATGCGCGGCGGCAACACGACGTCTGCAGCGCACATGGTGTCTGCGTCCGACTGACACCAGATACGAAGCGAAGCAAGCGCGTAATCGTGCACGCGCGCCGGGCGCAGCCCCTTGCCACTGCCGCGCATGTAATACAGATCGTGCGTTGTCGGGTCGAAGTCGTAGATGTTGAACTTCGCCAGGCCTACTTCATCATCGTCGTAGTACACTTGAGGCACCTTGAGCTCGTACTTGGTGTACAGCCCCGCTTCTTCATGCGCGACGTAGTCGCGAACCTTCTTGCCCTTCGGCACAGCCACCATGTCGAGCACCGGCGTGTAGTCGAAGCGGCGGATGCCAAAGCGCTTAATCACGTCCAGCTTACTGCCACCTTCGCCGCCGAGCTTGCTCGCCACATTTGCCCCACCTGGCATCGTACGCAGCATAGACAATGCCATGGAGTGGAAGGTCATCACATTGACAGGCTGGCCGTCAAAGGTGTCCTGAACGTCCTCAACGATCGCCCGGTTGAACGCCACGTAGAGACCGCGCTTGCCAAGTGCCGGCAACGCCTTGCCTAACAGTCCAAGCGTGGTCGTCTTTCCCGAGCCAGCGACTGCCTGGCCGATGATGTGGTCGCCACGTACAAGCGCGTCGACAAATTCCTGTTGTTCTTGGGTGGGCACAATGACATCAGCCATGGCAGATCCTGCTTTCTTCAAGACTCATACTGCCCGATTCAACGCCCAGGCTCGCGTGTTGTGTACGCGGTTGAGTCTACCATAACCGATGCAGCACACAATGCATTGTGCACACACATATATTACGACGTCGACGACATCGTCATGCGGTCGAACGCCTCCACGTGCGGCAAGTGCGCACGCCCCCATGCAGTCTCGTTGTATACCGTGGCGTAGGAAACAATGCACATCATCACAGCAATGCCACCGAACGCAACAACACCTGCGATCTCGTTGAACTTCGCCTTGCGCTCCCCACCTGGCAGGGGTGCGATGAACTCACTCGGGTTCTCCGGATTGTAATAGACACTAACCTGCTGACCCTCGCGGCTGACCTTCGTGGTGTTGCGCTGGCTCGGCTCGCCTGTGATGCGCTCGCCTTCTACAGTGGTGAACTCGATGACCTCATGGAGATCCACCCAAGTGCATGTGCCGTGCTCGTCGCGGTCGTATTTGCGCACCCACTCCGTTGAGATCACCGTGCCCGTCACCGGCGTGCGCCCTAACCCATTGAGTGTGCCGATGCAGCTGCGCAGCAGTTTCACCCACACAACGCACACGACGACCGTCATGATCAGCAGCATGACAAGCTCCATGCTCATGACTTACCGCACCTCCTGTGCGTACGCTGCATCATCAGGCAACCGCAACAGCGCCCACACGCCAGCCACCACCACTGCGACAGTGGCCACGACAACACTTACCTGACATATGGCACCGAGCTCCATAAACCACGCATAGGCGTGTCCTAGCGCCCGCATCATCGTCTGGTGATTACTCACCCCGGGATACATGCGTAAGACCCCCCCCTACGCCGCCGTGAGCGGGACACGCGGCGTGTCGTCGGCCCGGTAGATCGACTGCAGCATCACGAGCGTGTCGTCCTCGTCGAGCATCTCCACTGTCTTGAACATGGAGCTGCCGCTCTCAGCTTCCGCCGCGAGCACAGAGTGAGCCGTGCGCAGGTGCTCCAAGGTGGCAGAGCGAATCACCAGGTACTGGTGGATCGAGTTGTACGAGCTCTCGCGCCCACCCACGACGACGTCGAGGATGTCGTACTTCTCCTCCATCATGTTCTGTAAATCGCCAGCGGCATCGCGGTACTTCAGCTTCATGTTCTGGCGTTGCAGGTTCGCAATCTGCTGGTACACCCGCTGCGGCTCCTTCGTGGTGACAAAGATCCACTCGGAGTTCGTGTCGACCTTCTTCCAAAACGAGTTCACGCGATTAATGATGGTGTCGCGGTCGCCGTCGAAGAGCAGGCGCGACGCCCACCCCACCACGCGGTAGGCCTGACCCACAGAGCCATCGAGGTAGTGGATGAGACCATTGTCCTCGATCTCCTTGATCCCTGTCATACCCATGAACTTGTACGGCGTGGAATCCGAGCGCGTCTCGATGTTCCTATTCGCCTTCGGCAGGTAGTCAACAAGCGCCGGCAGCTGGACGAACTTCATCTCCTTCGTCTTGGAGTACTGCCCGAAGTAACCGGCGGTGACCAAAAACCAGATGGCGTAAATCACCATAAGCCAAATCGGCGACTTTGTAATCCACGACTGTGTCAGCGACCACAGCAGCACAAACAGCACGCCGACCCAGTAGAGCAGCACCTTCAGCGGCAGCGGTTTGAGCCGCATGCCGCCGCCTTCAATCGTCGGCTCGAAGTCGAGCATCGAGCGGTTCATTGACGGGGGAATCTTATACGCCATGACGCGTCACCCTGCGACCTTTCAGTGTTGTTGTTGCGACCGTAAAACGAGATATGCTGCCCGCACACATGCCTGCGCTAGACACGTATGACGAGGACAATCGTACCATAAGTTTAGGCGCCGCACCATCACATAATGACGCAGCGCCTACAGCAGACAGTGTTACGGGGACCGGCGGGAAAGACGCGGGGTCTTTAGCCCCGCGTATGAGAGCCCCCGACTTTAGGTTCCCTGATTCTTCACGTAGGTGAGGATTGTTCCCTCTTGGACCGGACCAATCGACTCGCAAAAATAACCACCGGACCACAGTGCTTGGCCTTGCTTGCTACCCCAGTAGAAACGCGAAAGATGGTCAAAACTCCGCTCCCAAAGACGCCGCGTTGATAGTTGCTTCAACCGGCGAACAATCTGTACCGGTGCAAGCGTTGGTTTTGATTGCACAATAACGTGAACATGGTTAAGGTCTGTCCCTACCTCGACGATGGAAAAGTCAGACTCGTCGGCAATCTCCTTGAACACTAATTCGACCTCGTCCTCAATTCCTTCGAGGCATTTTCTCCGGTACCTACCCATTGCAGACCCCTAGCGTCGTGGTGTATTCTGTAGTTAACAGGTTACATCAAACGAACGGAGGTTTAACTATGAGTGTGAAACTTGTAGGTGAGCAGCGCTCGTTTAACGAGACCTCACGCAAGCGGAAGAACGAGAAAATCACGGCGTCATACAAAGCCACGAAGGAAAGACGTAAACGCCAAACCCCTCGTGTCATTGATCTGAAAATCGTCTCGAACAAACTTTCCGCAACTCAACGTGAGGCTTTAGCACGCCTGTTTATTGAGGCGAAGTGGGTTTACAACGACGCGCTCGCCTCGGACAATGTCTTCACCTACGAGGCGCCAAAGAAAAGTGTTGAAGTCCACACCCCGCAAGGTGTAGAGCAACGCGAGTTTAAGGTGCTTGGCTCGCAGATGAAGCAATCAATCGTCGCTGGGGTACGGTCCTCAGTAAAAACGCTTGCCGCATTGAAAAAGCAGGGCAAAAAGGTCGGCCGACTCAAGTTCGTCAGCGACTACCGTTCCCTCGACCTCAAACAGGCCGGTACCTCATATAAGGTCCGTGGCTCGAAGATTCGAATCCAAAACATTCCTGGCTGGCTTCGAGTGAGGGGAACACACCAGTTAGAGGGTGCTGAACTCGCTAACGCAAAAATCGTGACCAGGCCGGACGGGTATCACCTTCTTGTCACCTGCTACCGATTTACCGAGGAACTTCCAGACCCGGTGAAGCACAAGGGAGCAATAGGTATCGACTTTGGGGTGAAAACATCGTTCACCTTGTCTACAGGTGAAAAGTTTGACTACGCGGTTGGAGAAACCGAGCGCCTCAAGAAACTTCAACGCTCGTTGAAGCGAAAGACCAAGGGCTCGAACAACTACGAAAAGGTTCAGGCTTTAATCACCCGCGAGTATCAGCACATCACAAACCGACGGGACGACCTCGCAAATAAGTTCGTACACGAGATTCTTTCCTGCGAACGAGTCTTTATCCAGGATGAACAGATTTCCGGGTGGTGCTCGAAAAAGGGTTACGTCCGGGGAGGGCGCAAGATTCAGCGCAGTGTCCTCGGGCGAGTGAAGCAAAAACTGGTCCAACACCCTCGGGTCACGGTGTTGCCTAAGCATGTAGCAACTACGGCAACGTGTGTCTGTGGTGAGGTCACGAAACACGCTCCAGGGTTGGATGCATTCTCGTGCCCTACTTGTGGTTACAAGGACGACCGTGACGTTCACGCGGCGAAGAATATGATTCGCCTCGCCGGGTACGAGGGGACAGTAATAGGTGTGGACTGCACCGATTTTAAGCCTGTGGAGTCAGTGTCCTCTGCGTGTGATGTGGTTGGAACCGAACTCGGGTCCGACCGCTCCTCGTACGATGATGACCGTGAAGCAGGAAGCCCCGTGGCTTTAGCCACGGGGTAGGTCACTTCTTCTTCGTCTTCCGATCCGGCAGACCCGCAGACCAGCCGTACTTCGTGTTGTGCTGCAGCTCGAACGCGGCGTCGTAGGTCTTGCCGGCCTTCGACGTCAAGCCTTTACGCTCGATCGTCTTGCCGGCAAGCAACACCTTCGCCTCGTCATCCGAGATCGGCTCAATGTCGTCCTTACCCCAGATCTTCTTCGGGAACGTGATCTCCTCACCTGTCGGCTGATAGATGCCCGTGTGGTGCGTAGTGGCGTCCACCGTGCGCTCCGGGAAGCCCACCGACCAGCCGTACTTTTTGTCGTTGACGAGCACAAACGTTGCGTCGTAGGTGTTGCCCGCCTTCGAGGTCAAACCCTTGCGCTCAATTGAGCCGCCAGCGAGCAGTGTTTTCGCCTCCGCATCAGTGATCTCAGGGATGTCGGACTTGTTCCAGATCTTCTTCGGGAACGTGATCTCTTCGCCCGTAGCTTCGTAGATACCCTTGTGGTGGGTGAGCTCACTCGGCGAGAAATCCGCCTTGAAGCCCCAAAACGTCACCGTCTCACCAGCTTCAGAGACAAATTCCTGTTTCTCTAACTTGCCGGGCGCGCTGAAACGCTTCCCCGACTTCGCGCTTACCGCCTCGACCACGATGGTCTCGCCTGCCAAGAGCGCTTCGATCTCGTCCTCAGTGAAGCGGTGCTTCGACCACACGCCCTTAAACGTCACCTCCTCGCCGGTGGGCGCATAGGTACCCTTGACGCGCTCCGTGCCACCAGTTTCGGCCATGAGTGCCTCACGCACCTCGTCGGGGATAGCGGAGATGTTCTCCTTCACCCGCGCCATGTCGTCTTCGATCATGCTCGCAATCGAAGCCAGCAGCAGATGCTCTTCCGCTTCACCCTTGGCGACCTTCGCCATATTCGCGTAGACGTCCTCGGTGAGCTTTAAGTTGCCGATGTGCGTGCCCGGCAGCAGCTGGTAGTTCACTTCCCCTGGAGTTGTCAGCGTGATCGCACCCTTGACGTCCTTGAACGGTGCCGTCTGCGTGCCCTTGGTGAGCTCAGCATACGTCGACGTGCGTGTGGCACCTGTGCCCACGTTGTGCTTCTCCAGCTCCTTCATGAGCCACTTCATCGTGGGCTTAGCCGGGCGCGGGTTGACGATCTCATGCTTCACCGGCTCCGCATTCGACCCCAATGAAGCCGGATCGTCATCTGTGTCGTCGGAGTCGTCGAAGATACCCTTCCAGCCTTGGCTCACCGGCACATTGATGTGGCCCACAAAGCTCGGGTAGTCGTCGACCACGCCGGTAACGCGCTCATACTCGTAGTCCTCGGCGAACATGCGAAGCGCCGACTTCGCAAGCAGCTCGTAGATTGCCCAGCCGATGTCGCCGTAGGTGCCCACAATCTGCTCTTTCGACGCCGGCACGTTCGGACCCGGGCGGTTTGCGCCGTGAGCGCCGGCGTCTTTCACATGGCTCTTACGAGGAGCAGTGTGCGTCAATTGCGAAGTGTCGATGCCAACCACAGCCGCAATGCGCGGCATGTCATGCAACAACTGCTTGAACTGCTCGTTCGTGATCGTCGTGTCCTCGGTACGCGGGTAGGAGACCACCTGCGCCTCGTACATCTTCTGATACGTCTCCAGCACCTGATCCGACGTCATGCCGCGCGAAGCGAGGATCGAGGACATGCCGGCCAAGTCGAGCAGCTTCGGCGGCGCGGTGTGCTTTGTCTCACGCTTGGTTTCATGCACCCGAGAGGGCTGATACTTGCCTTGGACAAGCTCGTCTGGGGTGTCTTTCTTCTCTTCCTCCGGGTCGGTGTAGATGACCCCATGGTCGTCTTTGAAGCGCCACTGGTAGACCGGCTTTTTCACATACGACTCATAGGCTTTGAGCTGATCGCCCACGAGCACCATCATCGCCGACTTTAACCGGCCGTTGCGAAGCAGCGCATTCATGCCGGCACCTTGGGCCAAAATGGTGAATACGCGCGTCCACTGCATCGAGACGAAGTCGAACTTCGCACGATACGTCGCCTTTGCAAGGTCACCTTCGGCGCCCATGCTCACCACATCGCGACGGTTTTTGAAGGCTTTCTTCAAACTCGCCGGCGCCTCGTCGGTGAACTCCATGCGCGTGATCTTCGCCCGGTCGCCGTGTGCGAACCCAAGCTCCTGCAGGATCTCCCAGGCGAGCAGATCGCCCTCGCCGGTGGGGTCGATGTCTGTTGCGATGACGATCTCATCTGCCCGGGAAAATGCGCTTTTGATCTGCGAGATGATCTTCGACATGCCCGGCGACTGCTTGCGCTTGAACGTCAACGTGTGCACGTCCCAGGGCATGTGCTTCAGCGACCACTTCTGGAACTTCTCCGCTTGCGCAGGCGGGACCATCTCGTGCGGGTCGACGTATTCGAAGATGTGGCCCCGCGCGTGCACGATCTCGTAGTCCGTGCCGTCAAACGTGCCGCTTTTCCCGCCGAGGGCTGCGGCGAAGTTCGTTGCCGCAGACGGCTTCTCTGTCAAAATCACTGCAACCATGTGCGCATTTCCTCCTTGCGTGTTGGGCGAACGGTTTACTGCTCAATGTCGAGTGAGTCAGCCGACTCGAACTCGCCTGCGTCACGGCGCGCCGCGTCGCGCTGGCGCAACATCTCGTCAACGTCGATGCCGGCGTCTTCGAGCTGATCGCACACAGAGTCGAAGGTCGCCTGATCGGCCGCCTCGGCCACGGTAATGAGCATCATCGCCGTGCGCTCCGGGTCGATCGCAAGCAACAGCGCAATGCTGTGCTCGATGACCTGGTTGTTCTGCTGTTCCGCAGGCACCGAGTAGAGCGTGTCGAGGTAGAACGACAGCAGCACGTACGCTGCTTCGCTGACGGCCTCGAACTTCACTTCGAGCTCTTCGACGCGATTGCTCAAATCGCGCACGTCCTTATGCAATTTGACGAGGAGTTCCTTCGCGTCGATCGATTGCTGCGCCATGATGCACACACCTTCCTTATGTTCGTGCATAGAGTAGTTGGTTTACGTCGCACACAGCGCAGATTGTTCACGCCGTGTGTGTAAACAATACCACGGTGCCACCTGCATGCAGCCACAACGCATACAACAGACGCCGCACAAAGGCCCCAGCGTGCGCGCCGGTTGCTCCGGCGCGCCGGGGCAGTGCGCAGCCACATGTGTTGTACGCGTTCGCGCGACACAGACAACGATTGCTACCCCACACAAGGAATCCACCATCATGCACTCACCCACCACCGCCACATTGACGCTGGCCAGCCGCGACACCCTTGACACCGCACTTGCCGACACGTATGGCCTGCACATCGACGAGCGTGTCCACGCAAGCGCCACGGCCGACCTCGAAGCAGCCTTCGACGCCGACCCGATAACGGCCGGTGTGCACGAAGTGCTCGTCGCCATCGGAAAACCCACCCTCCACGTCGACGACGACGACCCGTACACGTGCGAGGTCACCACCAACTACGCCGTCTACCGCATTGATCACGACCGTAGGATCTGCTGCGACGTGCGCACACTCGGCGGCATCTTCCGTATCCACGTACTCAACGCGACACTCGCCATCATTGACACCCGCCGCAGCGGCGCTGATGTGAGCGCCTGGACGCTTACCTCGCGCACGCCCGATCTTACGCTGCGACACACAGCGTCAGCACCCATGTGCCACGAAGCCGCCAGCCGCGTCTACGCGCCGCTGCCGCAGTGCGTCGAGGACTACGCCGCCACCACACTGCGACTGCGCGTCATCGACGCGCGTGTCGTGGTGGGCGCTGTGACCGAGGGCGCAGGTGCGATCGATGCCTACCCCTTCGAATGCGACGCTGGCCACTACCAGCGCATGGTCGACGAGGCGCAAGCATTCACTGAGCTACGCGAGAAAACCACCACTGCCGCCGGCGGTTACGCCGACGTGTGGGAGCACTTCGCACTCGGCACGCCGGCCACCACCAGCGCCTTCTACGACACCACCAACGCACTGACCTGGCCTGCAAAGCTCTTGGCGGCGCTACCGGGCACCCGAGATGCAGCCACGTTCACCCGGCGGTGCTTCGGCACGCGCGCCACGAAGGCGGTGACGCGCGAGATCGGCGCGTGCGCCCACATCGGCCCGCTCGCGTGTGCGATGTATCTTGTCACCGACACCTGCCCTCCAGACTGGATCGCCGGCATCGTCCGCGCGTTTCGCATCTGGAATAGCAACTACGCACACCCGGCGACACCTGACACCGACCCGGCGGGTGCCATGGCCACCATGCTCGCCCAGCTCGCGCCGTACGTACACCAACTGCCTGCGCACGCGTACACCCGCATGATCAAGCCGCTGGCCACAGGGGCTATGAACGTGGATACCTTCCTGCTTCGCTTAAGCGACGACCCAGAGGTCGTCGCCACCATCGACGATGGCGTCGAGCATCCGCTCACCAGTCCCATCGCCAAGCTCGGTGTGACAGCGACTGCGCAGCCCACCGTGCGCATGCTCGGTGAAATCATGCGCATCGACACCGCGCGCACCCGCACACTCGCCGACTACATGAACACCTGTGATGCCATCATCGCAGGTGTGCGCCAAGATATGCGCGCCGGCACCTGCGATGGCGCCACGATGAGCATCACCGACTTCCTTAACTGGATGCACACCCCTACAGGACGCGCGTGGCAACATCGTGTGGCGGGCGCGGCCGAATACATCGAGCGGATACGCGGCGAGTACGTCTACACACGACTCATCAACATCGTCGACGGCGCACGCATTCCGAACACGAACATCACGCTCAAACTCGCCACGTCGAAAACGCAGTACGTCCAGCTCGGCCAGGAGCTGTCAAACTGTATCGGCAGCTACGCCTACGAGCCGCGCCGACGCTCGATCGTCGGCATCTACGAAGACGACAGGGAAAGCGCTGTAGCCGCAGTAGAAATCGCCAACCGCACAGACAGCAACACAGCGAGTATTGTGCAGCTGCACGCCCGCTCGAATACCACCTATTACAGCAACGCCATCGTGCGCGACTTCATCGGCACCCATATCGCGAAGTTGAAACAGCAGTACAACGCCGAAAACAGCGTCCACGACTAACACCCGCACACAAAGAAAGGACACGTATATCCCCATGACTGCCTCGACCATCCCCACCGGCATCTCGAATGCCACACTCGCCGAAGAAGGCGTGGATCTCATCATCCGCAACTTGTCCAACATGTACGCAGATCCGCTCACCGCCGTGCTGCGCGAGTGGATCGCCAACGCTGTCGATTCTGTCACCACAGCACATGCGCGCGGCGAGATTGACTCTACAGAGGGCACCATCACCATCGCGGTACCCGACGAGAGCTCGCCGACGCTGTCGGTCACCGATTACGGCCTCGGCATGGATCGCGCCCACGTCTTCGACTACGCGCTCAACTACGGCCGCTCGTCGAAGCGGGGCGATGACACCACCGTCGGCAAATTCGGACTTGGGCTTAAATCCGGCCTTGCCCTTGCAAACCAGTTCGTCATCACCTCCGTGCGAGATGGACTCATGACCAACGGCTTCCTCTCGCTCGGTACCGACAACGGCGGCGTAGAGAACTTCTGCAGCCCGGCAACACCTACCGACGAGCCCAACCACACCACCGTGCAGGTCACTGTGGACGGGCGCTCGGATGCACGCATGTACACCGCGCTTCGCCGTGTGCTCGCAGGCTACGACCCGGGGCTGTTCCGCGTCATCTATGCGGCCGGCGACACCTTCTACGAGCAGCACACACTGCGTGAAAACGCCATCGTTGCACCGCATACAGCACAGTTCAACGACGAGGTCTACCTGCGCAAATTCAACCCCGAAAACGAGAACAACTGGCGTGTTGTCGCCGTCGTGGGTGGGGTAAGCTACCCCATCCACGACAACATTGTCACCCACGTTGACGAACTCAATACCGCCATCGAACAAGCAGCCGGCGACAACCCGTGGCGCCCGCTGCCGAGATCGGACAAGAAACTACCGCAGATCGCACTCATCTGCCCGCCAGAGAGCGTCGACATCCCAGACAACCGCGACACGCTGATTTTCTCCAAACGCACGATCGCAACGCTTGCTGGGATCTTCGCACGCGCCATGGCTGCAGCAAGTGCGCAGGCGCAAACCCACTTCGACACGCACACGCTAAGCTCCGTGCGTTGGCAACAGCACACCTGGATAGGAAACCACGACCACCGCAACCAGCAATCGCACACGCTGATGTACACATTCGCGCCGGAGTTTTACAACAACGCGGAAGTCAACGCACGTGCCCGTCGCCACATCATCAAACGCTACGGGGCAGACATCGGTGAAGCCAAAGCCTTCGCCGACAGCCTCTACGCCAACAGCACTGCCATCGAGCGGGTAATCCACGATCACATGCATAACTACGCCTGGTTGCACAGCAACGACAACGATCGTATGGAGGTCACAGGTCTCTCCGGGCAAACCTTGCGACGCCTCGACGGCACGATCGACTACAACCCCCCGCTGTTCATCCGCCTCAACGTCGAGGATTATGCGGAAGAACGCACGAGTCGAGAGGGTGACACCTACACCGTCTATGTTGATCCCAAAGGCGGCGTGCATACGAAAAAGTCCGACTGCATCGTCGCAATCTTCAACCAGTATCGTGTAAAGATCAACACCTGGCGCAAGGAAAACAATCGCCCCAACGCTGTGATCGGTCCAACATGCAATCTCCACACATGGGAGGAGGATGATTTCTCACGTATCATCGAGTTCGACGATTTTATCGCGCAGGTGGAGGAGGCGCACAAAGACGTCGCACGTCAGCGTCGTGAAGCGCGTCAAGCACGTGATAAGGCCCTGCCGACAAAGATTGCACACTACGCGATGTTTTACGAGGTTGGCCAGTACATCTATTACAACGCCGCCCAAAACAACATTGTTGCAGACGTCACAATCGAGCAGCTGCGTCAGTTCGCTACCGCCCACGATGTTGCGCCTGAAGATCTCATTATCATCACCACGAACAATGGCAATGACACAACGGTGTTCAACATCTGCAAGAACGTGCTACGCGACAACCCCGAGATCACAAATGTCCTCGTAGTGCTACGCACAACGAAGACCTATCTCAACGCCATCCACGAGGCAGGGTTTACCAACACCTTCACCCAAGACGAGTACGCCGTGTGGGCCGTGCAACAGATCGAGAACCAGCGCCGCGCCTTTGTCGAAAACCTTGACGACGACACACGTGACGCCTTGGGCGCGTATCTGTGGGCGAGAAAGCGCTCCGAAGCACTTACCGACAAGTACAGCACCGGCCGCTACGACAACTACCGGAGGCGCCACAACAAACCCTCGAACCGTGAAACCCTCGATTTTGTCGCAGCGCAATACGCAGGGCGCGGCATCGACGTGACAACGCGTAACGGATACATATTCCTTGACCACCTCGTCGACATGGTCGATGCCGGCAGGCAAGCCTTCGAAGATGCAACACGCGACGAGAACAACGAGTGGATCACCCAGGGTGGCGTGGCTGGCTTATACAACATGCTCGCCTGCCCGCTTGACCACACACATCCGCTCCACCTTGCTGCAATGAGCATCTTGGAGAACACGACCACCAAGGGCGGCTCCTTCATCGGCGCCTACAGCCGCGAAGACTACATCGCCGCACACATCCGCCTCGACAAGCGCTACGCCGCACACCGAGACGCACCCGATGCAACTAGCGACTTCGACTTCACTGACGCCGAAAACATCATTTTCCGTCACGACAACGCTATCTGCTACGACGCGTTCTACCGCATCGCAGCACTTGACTAGCTGTCGCTTCAACACAAGAAAGGACACCTGCCCCACACCCGCACCATGACTACCACAACCACCCCACCACGACCTGCCAACCCGAATATGCCGCTACCGATGGCCCACATCAACGACGAGAGCTCAGGCACCACCATCGTCGTCATGTCGGCGTACACCGGCTCGCATATCTTAAACACCTCGTCCACAGGCTTTCGCACGATCGCCCGGGCATTACGACACGGCCGCACGCTGACCGAAGGCGAGGTCTATGAAGCCATGTTCCCCCAGGCTGCGACCTTATCTCAGGCTGCGACCATCTTTGGCGCAGACGTTGTCACCTTCGATGCTGCACGTTCACGCTATGTCATCGCCGTACTCGACGACACCCGCACGCTCAACACCACCATGATGGGGGCGGTCGTCGCCACCGTCGCGCATGTAAGCGACGAGGTGCTCGCCCGGCGCATCATCTTCGCGACCTGCCAGATGAATAACGCAGCGCTGATCACACTGCTGCACGCCGACGACGAGGCGCCCTATAGTCAAGGGCTCATCGACTTAGCCACCGAGTTGCATACAATCGTCCCCGACATCGACGCGCAACTTGAAGCAGCAGCGCACACACCCACGCCACTGCGCCACAGTGTGACAGCCGAGCACACGCAGCACACCTGGGACACCCAGAACCGCTTCGAAGCAGAACTCATCCCGACCTACATCGGCGTGCACGGCGGCATCGCTGTGCAACGCACGCCACACCCGCCTATCACGCACGATGTCATCGAACACATGCGCTCGCGCGTGATCGAGTCTGCACCGGCGCCTGTCGTCGACTTCGAAGCCGACGCCACCTGCAAGGACACCATCCCACTAAACTACGGCCGCGCCGCCGAGCTTATGGATGTGCGCGGCGACTAGCCCCCCCCAACACACACACCCCATTCCAGAAAGGATTCACGCCACCATGGCAAAAATCACCATCACTTCCGACACCGCCACCCGCGACGTCACCTTCGACTTACCGCACAACGCCCGCATCGTCGTCGTCGACGACACGACCAAGAACATCCTCTACTCCATCGGCGTCGACGGCGCGCGCAAACTCATCTTCACCGACGATCTCACTGTCGTCGCATGCGAGCCGGACACGGGCGAGAAGGACACCTGGCTCGACGAGATCTGCGACGACGACACCTGCAACGCAGATGATGCGGAGGACGATGCACCCGAGGACGATGCACCCGAGGACGATGCCTGCAACACAGATGATGCGCCCAAAGACGACACGTCCGAGGACAACATCGACGCCAATACACCCCAAGGCCTCGTCTGCGAAGGCGAACACACCGAGTACGGCGAGTACGCCGTCCATGTCACCCGTAACGCCAACGGAGAGCTCTTCAACCCCACTACCAACCGTCCGATGAGCGAGGAGGAGTTCGTCAACCTCGTCGTCACCGCAGAGCGCCACAACGCCGACTGCGCAATGACCTTCGACATCCCGGGACGCAGCGTAACTACCTTCGCAGGTACTATCCACCGCAATTACTCTGGTTGGGGCATGGATGAGCGACCGGGCTTCAGCATCGTCGGCAACCAGGGCGGCAGCCTCATCGTCGACGAGGAGATGCACATCACCCAAGACGTCACGGTACTCACCAGTGCGAGTGTCATCTTCAGCCCAGCCGAGAATGAAAACGAAGATGCTACACAAGACAACACTGCGTCTGAAAATGCTGTACCTGAAACTGACACGTTCGACAACAACCCGTACAACGTCATTTGCAACGGCAAGTACGTCGAAGGCAATTACGTTGTAAACCTCATTCGGAATACTGAGGGCAAACTCATTAATGCCAACACCAACCGTCCGGTCACCGACACCGGGTTCGTCAACCTCATGGTTATGGCGGAACACCACAGCGCCCGCTCCATGATGACCTTCGACACCCCAGGAGGAGGCCGCGTGACCTTCGTAGGCAAAATCCGTAAAGATTACACTGGTCCGGGTGTGTCCGAACAGCACGGTTTGAGTGTCGTTGGCAACCAAAGCGGTTACCTTGTTGTCGACGAACTCGCACAAATTACGGAACACGTCGCAACACTTACGAAGGCGTGCATCACCTTCACACCCGTCGATACTGAAGACAACAACACTTCCGCCAACGTCGACACCAACATCAACACCGATGACATCGATGTTACGACGGTCGCCGACGATACGCCAACTATCGACGAGGCCGAGCAGGCACGTATCGAGGCAGCACCTGTGATTGAAGAAGCAGACGGCAAGATCTCTTGCAGCGTCGATGTCGCAAAGCTCACCGACAACAGCTTCGTCCTGCTTCGAGAAACGTTGAAGCTCGCCTCCTACAAGCAGCTCTCTGTCATCGTCACCTCGCGCCACGACGAGCGAATCTTTGTCGGCAAGGGCAACTACGACAACGACGACGACGTCTTCGCGCTGCAAGACAACACCAATGGTGTCATCCTCGTCCGCGTCGATAACCTTGACACGCTGCGTGATTCCGGCATCGAGACGGTGGAGATCTTCTCCGACAGCAACATGCGCCGCAACGGCTTTGCCGGCTTGAACAACAGCAAGTACGCAGAAACCCCGCTCATCGCCTTCCTAGCACACATGGAGGCTTAAACCACCCATATCCCCCGTTTCCCACGCGCTTCCTGCACGTTGGGGGCGGGGGATTAGCTTCGCTTGTGCTTGCGGTACTTGCGATCTTCCTTTTGCGCCTCGATCACGCGCTGCTCAGTGTAGGCGCGCTGATCTTGCTCCATGAGCTTGGAGGTGAACTTCTGAACAGTCTGCGCTCCCGCATCCGCCCCATCTGAGCGCATGCCGATCGGAACCACATCTGTCATGTTGAAGGTGTTCGCAAGCGACATCGCCGCCACCGTCGCCGCCGTGTGGCTGTTGTCACGCGCAGCGGCAATCTGCGCACCGTGGGCGTGCATTGTGCGCTCCATCGCCGCAAGCATGTCACTAATCTCCTGCAACACGCTATTATTACCGCGTTTAGTGACATCTACCGAGGAAGTGCCGTTGAGTACAGCGACCACTGCCTGATACAACGCCGCGTCGTGGTCACTTAAGACCACCCCGTCGATGGTGCCAATGTCGCACAGGAGATACAGCAACGTGTTGACAAGCCTATTCGCCGGCAGCGACGTGAAATTGTACCCGCGCTCCGCAAGTTCGTCGCTAACCCGCTCAGTCGCAGCGTTGAGCAATGCTTCATTGACGTTGTTCACCCGCGAGAGCTTGGTGAGATAGGTTGTAGCCTCCGCAGGCTCCATGGTGGAGACCTCATGTGCCCTGGTGTCGAGCCCTGGAGCCGGGCGCAACTCCATGTCGCTAGCAAAGCGCACGCGCTTCGTCTCAGTCGGTGCGAGCTGCTCGCCCCGACGCAGCCGCCGCACACGCTCAGCCGACTCGCGCTCGCGCGTCTCAGGCGAAGGTTCCTGCATCGACGGCGCAGCCGGTGTTGCCGGTTGCGTCTCTGGTGCTGGCTTTGGCGTGGGTTCTGGCGCAGATGTTGACACAGACTCTGGCTGTGGTTCTCGCGCAGCTTCGTCTTGGGCGGACTCGGGCGCAGACGCCGGCTGCACTTCAGACTCAGGCTGCGGTGTCTCACGTGCTACGTCACCGCTCTCATCCGACGACTCCGGTTGCGCAGGCGTAGCTGGCCGGCGCGTGTCGGGTTCCTTGCCGGGCACAGCGTCAACGCTTGTCCCGATCGCATCAGCCACAGCCTCGCGCACACTGCCGCGCTGCGCGCGCACGCCGGCATCCAAACACGGCTGAATCATGTCAATATGCGGCTGCACGCCGTAGAGCATGGACACCATCACCATGATGATGTTCGCCCACAGCATATACGGCTCGTAGTCCAGCACTGTGTCCCCGCGAGCGGCAGTTGCATCAAGGTACGTGTCGTAGTTACCCACCGCGAAACGCCACACCACACGCATATACGCCGCCGGATCGTCCGGCGTGGCCACGTTCGGATCTGCGACTAATACGCCGCGCTCTTCATCGGCGGCAGCAATAAATATCGCATCGACGAGGTGCTGCAACACCGCAAAAAACGCATCCCCGTCATCGGGAATGACGAACGCTTCCGGGCGTGCAAGATCAATTGCAACCATAATGCGCCACCTTCAGCACTACTCGCGGACAACGGCCTCGTCCGGCACGTCAATCTCGTCCTCGCCGTCAGGCAGATCGGCGATCTCATAGCCAGCGAACTCAGCGTCCTCATCGTCGAACTCGTCGCCATCGAAGTCGTCGGCGAACTCGTAGTCCTCGTCCCCATCGAAGCGCGCTGGGGCCACAGCATTCTCATCAGCATCGTCGTAGGTCATCGACTCCACAGGCGCGTCGAAGGGGCTCGCTGATGTAGTTACAGACGAATCAGTGTCTGCATCTGTGGCAACACCCGCACCAATGGCACCCGCATCAACCTCAGCTGCCACATCAGACGGCTGCGCTGCACGTGAAGCACGTTGTGCGGCGTCCATGAACTTCGTGCGCCCGCGCACGCCGGCACCTGCAGGTGCGGCCTGCGCCACGCTCATCGAGGTTGCGGTGACACCGGCGTCTTCCGCGCTCGGGCGCGGGGCATCCTGTGTGCCCGCTTCGCTGTCGCCACTGCGCTCGCGATCCCCTCGCTCTGGTACGTCCAGTCCACGATCACCATGTCCATCGGCGTCGGCGGCAGCATCGGCGAGGCCGGTACCTTCGCTTGCGTCACCATCGCCGGCGTGATCCGGGGCATCTGCTCCGTCACCGGCTGCGCGGACATCGTCATTGGCTGCTGCAGGCTCGGCTGACGGCTGGGTCGCGTTGTGCGAGCCCGCATCATCGCCCTCGTGCGCCGCAGCACTGTCATCACCTGCAGAATCAGTCGTAATCGTTACAAAATCGTTATCTTCTGGTGCCGCTACTATAGACCCATGGGTTTCGCCCTGACCAGCACCAGGTGCATCGGGGTGGGCAACATCATGTTCACCAGCAGATGTAACCTGCGGCACACCATCAACCCCAGCACCGCCGAGCTCGCGCAGCACCTCTTCACGAATCGCAGCACGCTCGGCCTCGGCGACCTCGTACGGTGGACGCGTGAGCACCTCGGCGGCCTCCTCGATCGCCGACTGCAGCTCGTCGATCACCGCAGCCTCGGCGAGACCCAACTGCTGGTTCACCGCCGCGCGCTCAACGAGACTGAGCTCGCTATAGGCTTCAACGACACGGCTCACCCGCGACGCTGTGGTCTTGTTGCCAAATGTGCGCCAGTCTCTGTGCGCCATCATGCCTCCACGTTGTTGCTGAATATATGTATCTATCATAGCAGCAGCACCCGAGACATCGACGACGCCGACGCGCATGAGTACTACTTGCCACACCATGCGCATCGTTGCCTGCGCCGAGGCGGACACAGGCTTTGCAGCCGCAGGCCGCCGTGCCGGCTGCTGCTGCACGACCGCTGGCGCCTCGTCGACGACCTCTGCATGTACTGTGTCATCGTCTGCTGTACCGCCAGCATTCGTCTCCTGCGGCACATCGACTGCGTCAGTTGCATCATCTGCATCATCTAGTGCAACATCTGCGACAGCATCCGCTTCGCCGGCAACAGCCTCAGCGTCTACTGTCTCGCCCTCGCCACCACGCGGCACCGGCGACACGCCGGCAACGCCCGTGCGCACGGGCGGGCGCGTGCGCGGCGTATGCTCGCCAGAGCGCGGAAAGCCCGCGCGCGCAAGGATCTCATCCATCGTCGCGTCGAACTTGTCCATAAACGCCGCATCGTCGCTGGTCTGATCGTCAAACTTGCGCCGCACAGCGTCAAAGGACATCTGCAGAAACGGCGTGGTGCCATCGCGTGCCACTATGTGCCGCTCCTTCCTTTACGTGCTGCTATGTGCGTGAACCAGTGTCGCCACCGACGCCCTCGCCGGCGACCTCGCCAGTACCCTCGCCAAGATCCTCGCGCGCGACGTCCAGCAGGTAGTTGTCGCCGCGCGTGAGCAGCATCACCGAGTTCGCTACCGTCATGACGATACGCGTCAAGTGGTTCACACTATACTCTAGCGCCGCCATACGATCGGTGAACTGGTTGATCACCGCCACCGTCTCGCTGTTCGCGTCTGCGATGTGGTCGCCTTTACAGCGCAGGATCTTCTCGAACAACGCATCAGAAGTGAACTCGTTTTGACTCACCCCCTGTTGCGAGGCCCAGTACTCGACCTGTGCGCCAAACTGCTGCGACATCCGCACCGTCAAGCGCTTATCACCCTCCTCCTTCGGCGTCTCACTCGGGCGCTGAAGTGTCGGCTGCACTGTATCGTGTTCATGTGCCATGACATGGCACCACCTTTCTTCAAACAACTTGTGACGCAGCATAGCACACCGCTGAGCAGCAGTGTTAGAATAATTGCGTCAGAATCTCGTTCAACCAGGAAGCAGGCCCATGCACATCACCGAACTCACGCTCTCACACGCGATCGCAGCACTAGAGGCGTCCCAACACATCTCCGCGCGCATCGTCAGCGCGAGCCGAAACGAGGGCGAGATCGCGCACGCCATCTCGACGATCACGCAAGAGCTAAAGACCTCCACAACGCAAGCCGTCGACGCGTTTAGCGCCTACCTCACCGCCCACATGGCGCTGGTGTCGGCGACTACGGCAGGCACAATCATCTACGCCGACATGGATGTGTGCCAGCGCATCGACGAGGACTTCCCTACGTACGCCACCATGGAGGCCACGACCAGCGAAATCGCCGCGACCACCGGCATGCCGCCGCACGGCATGATCATCTTTGCCCGGCCCATTGTGGAAGACATCATCGCCGTGTTTTGGACGACGCGCCCGGCCGTGGTGCTCGCGCAACTGGATGAAGAGACGGAAACGCCTGCGACCGAGACGCACGAGCGCCTGGCACTGCACGCCGGCATCTGCCACCTCGACGAGTCCGCGAAGCAGACCCTGCTGTTGCCGAACACAGAGCTGATCAGCTTCCAGCTCGACGACAACCCTGTGCTCACAATCAATCCAGTGCTCACCGCTGCAGCCTATGTCGCAGCGCGCACGCATGCCGGCGAGTTCACGGCTGACACCACACCTACCTACGCACGGCTCAAGGATGCCCAGGGAGTGCAATACCCGCTGACCATCACTGAAATCACGCAAGCGACAGAACCACCAACCCCGTAGACCCTTGAGAAAACAGACCCCACGAAAGCAGACCCCACCCATGTTCACCCTCACGCCCTACCAGCCAAAGGTCGTCAGCTTCACCGACTACTGCGCCGAGATCACGAACTGCGTTTTCGACCAGGCTGTTGCCCAACTCGGCGACAGTGTGCTCTTTGCCACCGTGCACGGCTCATATCTCTACGGCACAGCCACGTCCTCCTCCGACGTTGACGTCTATCTTGTCGCCGACGACGTGCCCACGCGCCAACGGCTCGACGAGTGCGGCGTGGACGTCATTACTGTCTCCACCACCGAGTACTTCCAGCAGCTGCAACGCGGCAGCGTGCAGGCTGTAGAAGCGCACTACTCGCCGTATACACGCTTCAACCCCACACACCCGTACGCCGAGCTCATGCGCCGCACCGTGCCGAACGCACGCGGCTTCATCAACAACACCATCGGCATCGCCAGGCGCGACCGCGATGCCGTCATCGACAACCTCGTGGAGCAAAAACAGCGTACGCCGCTGCTGCCTGCAACCATGGCACACGACATCGACAAAATCATCACCCGCGCCGCGCGCTGCGAGGCAAACGCACACCACGTGCTGCGCTGCGGTTTTCACAAGTTCAGCCCCGTCTGGATCGCCCGCTAACCTCCCGAAAGGACACACCCATCATGTACCGCTACTGCGTGCGCGTCATCATTGACACCGACGACGCCTCCTACAGCAGCCGCACGCTCACCATCAGCTTCGATCACGCAACGCCGTGCACCAACGCCGAGATCCGTAACCAGGCTTATGAGATCGCGTCCCGGCACTTCGAGATGGACGGTATTCAGCCCCGCTTCGACCTCGACACCGTCGAGGTCACCCACGACGAGCACGCCACGCAGCGCGAGAGCTTCGCGATACAGCCGATCAACGACCACACCACGCTGCCACACGACATCGCAACACTGCGCCAGCTCTTCGAGCCCACGCGCTTGAGCATCCTCGGCGATCTCCCTGAGCTCGATCAACAGGCCTACCGCGAGATCAACGGCCGCGTCTACGACCAGGTGGAGCTTAGCCATCTCTACGCCCGCCTCGACGCGCTCTACGACGCCGTAACCGCTGCGCGCAGCGTGCTGGGTGAGATCGACTCTGGCATAGGTTACTGGCCGGAGAAGTACCGCAAGGCGATTGCAGACGACGTTGTGCCGGCCGGCACCCACACCACCGAAGCCAACGCCGACAGCGAGGACAACCGCATGGTCGTCGCCACGCTGGCCTACTTCATGCGCAGCCGGCGCGGGCACTACATGCGCCGCGTCGAAGAAGGCACCGCCACCACAGCGGATACCGCCGCCGCTGACGCATGGACCACCGTGCTGCGCGAGCTGTCGTACCCCCGCGCCTGTTTCTACGACGAGATCGCGCGCGCCGAAGCGCTGCGTGCAACACGTGATGCTTGGGTTGCGTTCTTGGACGCCGCCGGCGTCGATGACCCCGAATCGCACCGCGACGAGATCGCGCCATACTAGAAAGACCGAGCCTCAACCATGAACGAAATCGTACTACTCACCCTTGACGCATCAATCCCAGATACAACACTGCTTTCCGCGCTCATCGCGGGAGCCATCATACTCAGCGCCATCGTTGTCCTCATCGCCACACCCACCGCATTTGAAGCAGACCAACACTATACGCGCGAGGTTGCATGGTTTACCCGCCACAACCCCGAAGGCACGCCGCTGCCAGACGACATCCTGCGCCACAAGCGCACGCGCAACATCGCACTTATTGCTGTCGTCATAGGTCTTACCGTCGCCATCAGCGCATTTCTTACCGACGAGCCGACGCGGGCAGGCGCCGCAGCGCGCGCCGCTGCCGCCATCGAGGAGCCGCTGGCACAACGCGCCGACGAGCTCGCCGCCACGCGCTCGCAGTTCTACGCAGACAACAACATCGACGAAGCACGTTTGTGCTCCACAGCAAGCCTGGCGCGTCCCTTGCACGACACGCGCGCCGTCGTGCGTCCTGACACGCTCATCCAGTGCGGCGGCACCGACTTCGGCTACATTATCTACACGCTGCCCGAGTCGACAAGCCAAGTCACCGTGACGAGCGGCTACACCTCGCACGTCGTACAACGCAACATGCCACTAAGCGTGTATCTGAAAGCCACGCCAGGCGACGTGCGGTAAATCCTCAATTTATCAACCCTTTTGTTCCAGGTTTGCTATACTGATAACGCAGATCTTGCACCACCCGCATGCGAGTGCCGGTGCAAGATATGTGTCTGATCCATGTGTTACACACCACTTCGACGCACGTGAGAAGAAACGTGTAACGCATGCATCACGCATAGGAGGCGCATGCCTCCCATGCACGATTCATCATTACCGCCACGTGCCTCGTACTCTCTTATGGAGGAGTCTTCTCATGCGATCTGCATTCAATCGCACACTCGCCATCGCACTTGCTGCTGGCGTGTCCGTCACTGGCCTCCAGGCCATCGCCCCGACTGGAACAACAGCTGCAGCCCAAGACATACCCATCGTATACGTACCGCCCCTCGGTGCTGAACCCCCAATGCTGCCAAACACCACAGATAGCAGCAAAGACTCACGTGTCTACTTCGACACCACCATCGAAGGGCATCGTGAGTTTGGGGTAAGCCCGCGCTTTTACACGCTCAACCAGGCAAGGGTCATCGCAGCCACAGAACAAAGCGTTGAAGGCTACGTGCTCAACGCCAGTAGCAAACCCGTATACCACGGTAAGCTTGACATGGTCACCCGAGACGCGTCTGACTGGACCAATGGGTTGCAAGCACTCGTAGACAATCGAATCCCCGACGACGCACCGCGATACACTGTAAACGTCTCCAGACTAGATAGGCCCACCGGAACACAACAAAACGAGCTCCAACACAACGGTCGCATCGACTTGCGAATGGCTATCTACCCCGAGCCAGGCACCTGGGCTGCAGACTTGCAAGTCTATGACTTCTCTATGGAAGACAACAAAAACGTCGTTACCGGACCTAAGCACAACTTCTCGTTGTACACCGTGGCAGACGTCAGCCTTGGCTATGAGGGCAAGACTGTCAAGCCGGGTCAAACCGTCACCATCCCGCTGAAGAAGTCTGGCCCAGACGCCGACAAGATTCCAGCTGGCACCACCTACGAACTCGACGGCAACTTCAGCGATTATGAGGGCTGGAACGTTTCCATCGACAAGAACACCGGTGATCTCACCGTCACACTTGCGGCAGATGCTCCAGAGGGCACCAACATCAACATCCCTGTCACGGCGATGTACAAAAACGCCGCAGGCAAAATCATCGGCACCCCCGACAACTTCAGCGCAGTCGTCAACTCCAACACGCCGGTGATCAAGGAAGTTCGTAACAACAGTGGCGTCTACACCCTCTACCGCACCGACGGCACCTCTGTGAACGTCAGCATCGACACCACTGGTGACGTCACCGGCGCTGAGATCGACGGCGATGGTAACCTCGTGCTCATCTACGACAACGGCACCCGCTCTAAGCCGATCGATCTGCCAACGGCCACTGTGACCGAAGCCAACAAGGGCACGCCGAACCACACCATCACCATTACCGACACCGACGGCAAGGCGGTGACCTTCAACGCCTACGACAACCACGTCCAGAGCGTCGAAGACAACGGTAAGGGTGTCTACACGCTGATCATGCGTGACGGACGCCGCGTGCAGTCGTCCATCGACGTCTCCGGCGACGTAACCAATGTCACCATCGACGGTAACGGCGATCTCATCCTCACCTTCCGCAACGGCACCAAGTCCAACCCCATCAAGATGCCGGATGCGACTGTAACGGAAGCAAACAAGGGCAAGCCGAACCACACCATCACCATCACTGGCACTGACGGCAAAAAAGTCACCTTCAACGCCTACGACAACTACGTCGATCGCGTCGAGGACAACGGTAAGGGCACCTACACGCTCATCATGCGTGACGGCCGCCGTGTGGAGTCCTCCATCGACGTCTCCGGTGACGTGACAGGCGTGACCGTCGACGGCAACGGGGATCTGGTGCTGACCTTCCGCGACGGTTCCAAGTCGAAGCCCATCACAATGCCCGACGCCACCGTCACCGAGGCCAACAAGGGCAAGCCCAACCACACCATTACCATTACCGGCACCGACGGCAAGTCGGTGACCTTCAACGCCTACGACAACTACGTCCAGCGTGTTGAAGACAATGGCAAGGGTGTCTACACGCTCATCATGCGTGACGGCCGCCGTGTGGAGTCCTCCATCGATGTCTCTGGCGACGTCGTCAATATCGAGCCGCAGGCTAACGGCGACATCGTGCTCGTCTACCGTGGCGGCACCAAGTCCAAGCCCATCCCGCTGGCGCAAACCAAGCTCACTGAGACGGGCAAGAACACCCCGAAGTGGAACATCACGATCGCAACGCCTGACGGCAAGAAGGTCTCGTTCAACCCCTTCGACGTCTACGTCACCGACATCGTCAAGAACGCAGAGGGCAACTACGATGTCTACCGCTCCGACGTCAATGGCGGAAAGACCGTGTGGCGCACCATCGACCTGTCTGACATCCGCGCTGACCTCAAGCAGCTGAACGACCGCGTCGGCAAGCTGGAGAAGCAGGTGGACGCCAACACCAGGGAGATCGCGAAGCTGAAGAAGGAGATCGAGCGTCTCAACGGCGAGATCGCCCGCATCGACCGCGAAATCCTGAAGCTCAAGGGTCGCATGGACGATGCTGAGAAGCGTCTCACCATCATCGAGGGCGACATCGTCACCATCAAGAACGACATTGCCGCACTCGACGTGCGCGTCACCAACCTGGAGGCCCGCGTCACCGACCTGGAGGACACCCGCGACAAGTGGGCCAAGTGCTACTCCGGCCTGGGGCTGACCGCCATTCCGCTGGCGCTGTCGGTGCCGCTGTACGCACTGAGCCAGACCCACCTGCCGGGCGTGGAGGCCATGAACACCCGCATCCAGCAGCAGCTGGGCATCTACAACGAGGATCTGGCTCGCGCCTGGGCCCAGCACGGTGACGTCCTCGGTGTGGCTGCGGCAGCACTGGGCATCGCCGGCACCATCGGCGCGATCGCCCACATCTCGAACGAGTGCCGCGACTACAACCAGACGGACGCAGTGCAGGCAACCAAGCTCGGCCAGCTCTCCTCCAAGGCAGAGGCTGGATCCTCCAAGAAGGCTCCGAAGGCCACCGCGACTGCAACTGCAACCACGACCGCGACCGCAGCGGCGACTACAACCGCAGCAGCAACCGTAACCAAGGAGAAGACCACAACCACAACCGCGCAGAAGTAAAGCCCATAGCGTGACACACACGCTCAGCTGACACACACCCCCGCTCACGCATGTAGGCGGGGGTGTGTTGTGTATGCACCGGGGGTGTCGGCGCGTCGCTCGCGCCGACGGGTGGTAACGCGAGATGCAGGTGGCCATCACCTGCTGCCACAACCCACCGACCCCGCAGAAGGACACGCTCGCCCATGCGCACACGCACACCCACGCCACCCGTCAACATCGACATCCGAGACACCGACATTCCCGGTCACTACGTTGTAATGCTCACAGCACCTGGATCAGGCACGAGCATCGGCCGCGCCGGCGTCGAGTACTGGGAACATTTCCCACTCATCGAGCTCGACGCCTCCGACAACCCCCACGACACCATCAACATCTACTACGTCGCTCACCTCGACATCTGGCCACAGTTCCAAGGACGCGGCTACGGACGCGCGGCGGTGCGTGCCATCGAGAAGCACTTCGGAGCAGAGCAGACAGTGGTCGCCATCTCCACCGACACCTCCGACGGCTTCTGGCGCTCCACTGGCTGGCGGCGCAACGTCGACACCTCAACCAACAACATGGTCTACAGCTTCAACCTCAACCCACCAGAAGAAAGGCACCACCTGTGACCGCTGCAACACTCGACCCACTCTACGCCGTATTTTCCAGCCCAATTCTCACCTGGGGGACAATGATCATCGGCTCTATGATCATGATCCTCGGGAGTGCAAAGATCATGCACGCACTTGTGGCACCCTACCCCAGAAACGGCTACGGGTCCGGGATCGCTACCATGCTTATTGGCGCAGCCATCGTAGGGTTCGTCCCTACAATGAAAAGCCTCATCGGCACACCCCAACCCGGCACGCCACCAGAACCTACCACTGAACCCGTACCCAGCCCTGAGCCGGCGCCCACACCTCGACCAGCGCCAGAACCGATCGACATCAACTGGGAACTCATTGGGCATATAGCACTCATCATCGTCGGCGTCATCGCCGCAATTGCCGTGATTACAGGCGCTATCTACGTCAGCACGATCCTCATGCGCAAGCGCAAGCGCAACAAGCTCACATACGAAGAGCTCACCGCACGCGTTAACCATCAGTGTGCGCGCTTGGCTGACACCATGGCCGCATTTAGCGCCGCGACAGTCGATCCGATCTCTGTGATCCGCTACCCGCTGTATCTTGCCAGCAACCACCCGCTCAACCGCCGCTTCGTCGACGCCATGATGAACGCCTACGCCGAGCAAGAAGCGCTCGAAGCGCGCATTGCATCCAGCAATCCGCGCGACGCCGGCGCCATCAACATTGAGCACTTCATCGGGCTGGTAAACGACACTGTGAATCTCTGGTCTCAACTCGACTACGAAGCAAAGAAGGTCGGCTCGCCATTGCTCCCGCTTGATCTCGAAGAACGCGCGCAGAAACTCCTTGCGCTTGCCACCGACGAGACAGCCTACGAAGCAGAGCGCGAGCACGCCATGGATCGCCTCATCGCGCTGCTTAACGATGCGCGCGCGACACTGCGCGGCGAAGACGCAGTGCTCGTCGACGCTATGTGTGCAACCCTCCACGACGCACAGCACGCCAGCAACACACTTGTCGCGCCGCACCGCATGCGCGAGCTTGTGGGCAACCGCACGCAACTCACTGCATCAAACGCACCCGCCATCGAGGCGTAGACGCACACGACAGCTAAAAAGGACACCCACACATGAACCCTGCACTGTATCCGCCGGTGTACACATCACCAGGCATCACGATAGATCTCCCGATTGTCACATCCATCGTGATAGGTCTCAGCGTCGCCTTCATCATTGCCGGAGGCTGGTCGATAGCAACCAAACTCATGGACCACAAAAAGACCTCACTCGTTACGCCTGCGTTGAGTCTCATCGCCGGCTTCGTGCTCATGTTCTTTGGGATGAATAGCTACCTCGACTACAAAGAAAACGAAGAAGCACCAGCGCTTGAACAAGAACAGTCGGCTCCTGAGCTTGAGTCCGAGCCTGAGTCAAAACCTGAACCTGAGTCAACGCACACCAACGTCGACATCGACCAGATCTCGAACATCCTCTTCGCCGGTCTCGTCCTTACAACACTCACCATCGGCACGATCAACCTCATCGGTCGCAACAAGCGCAACAAACAAGCGCATGCGGAACTCCAAAAACGCTTCGAATTTCAGCGCGAACGCTTAAGCGACGTCATGGCGAAGTTTACGGCCGCAACACTCGATCCGAGTGCGGTGACACGCTACCCGCTCTACCGCGCCAGCGAACACCCGCTGAACCGCAACTTCGTCGACACCATGATAAACGCGTATGCCGAAGAGGCTGCACTCGAAGCACGCATTGCATCGAGCAACCCACGCAACGTCGAGAACATCAGCCTTCAACACTTCACCGAGCTCGTAGGCGACACAGAGAGCTTTTGGGAAGAACTCGACTACGAGGCCAAAAGGATCGGCTCGCCGCTACTCCCGCTTGATCTTGAAGAACGCGCGCACAAGCTGCTTGTGCTTGCCACCGATGAGACAAGCTACACGGCAGAGCGCGAGCAGGCTATGAACCGGCTCATCACCCTGCTCACCGACGCACGCTCCCAACTACACGGCGAAGACGCCATGCTCGTCGACGCCATGTTGACCGCCGCTACCGACGCCAAGCGCGCCGGCAACGTGCTCACAGCACCTGAGCGCATGCGCGAGCTCACTGCGTCCTACCCGAAGCTTGTACCAGCCCACACACCCGCCATCGAGGCATAAATTCAGAAAGGACACCCCATCATGGGTTACCGCTCCGTCATCAGCGGCGAGCTTGCCATCGAAGGCTTGACCGATGATCAGATCGCCACGATCAACGCAAACGTCTCGGGGTACTACGCAGACTACCCACTGTGCCAGATCACCACTGCCGACAACGGCACTGTGGTGCTCGCATCCGAATACTCCGACTGGGTCAAGGCCTACGGCTTTACTAAGGAGGTCGAGCACTTCATCGCCGCCGTCACCGCCGCCGGCGGCCGCTTCACCGCAGGCGAGCTCATCCGCGAGGGTGAAGACGACACCGACAAGGAACGCTACATCGTGCAGATCGACCCCGTAACGAACATCAGCGAGGTCATTCACGAAGAGCTTGTCTGCGTCTGGGAAGTGTGCGGCATCCCTACCAATACGAGCGCAAACGACACCGGCAACGACAGCACCGACACCGATCCGCGCATCGGCACCCGGCGGCCGTACTAACCAAAGCGTCACCGCAACACTGCCAGAATCATGGGTCACTGAAGCCGTCATGCCTCAAACCACAGCACACTCCACCAGAAAGGAATCCCAACAATGACCATCAATGAAACAACGCTTGCAATCATCGTCGGCGTCATCACCATCTGCGCCGGCCTCGCATCCGCCCTCAAAGCCGTGATGGGCATCACACAGCGAGCCGCACTCAAAGACCACGCTACGTCAAAGGAGGCACCGACCTTCATCATCGTCGTCAACACCATCACCAGCATCGTGCTCATCGCAATGGGAGTGGCCCTGCTCAACGAATACGACGCCTTCGCTTTCCTGCACGGATAACATCGTTCGCTTCAGCACTTACACAGACGTATGTAACTGCCTCGCCACGAGTCTGTCCATGTGTGCCGTCATCTTCTCCACCAACTCCGAATTGCACATCGCCACGAGCGCCTCCTGCGCACGCATGTAGCGCTCATAGAGGCTGCGCTTGTCCTCCGGCACTTGAACACCGAGCCGATAAAAACTCGTGTGGTGGAGATTGTCCGCCAGCTTGACGATACGCGCCATGGGCTGCCCGTAGGCCGGCTCATAGGCCGTGTCATAGGCACTCACCAGCATGCCGTCGGTGTAGGGGAACTCACCGAAGCGTGCGATGTAGTCGTGATACCGCATACCTGCTGGACGTGTAAGCAGCTCCACGCTTGCAACGATAAACGAGTCAAACCCGGCTGCCCGCAGATCCTGCGGCGTCATGTCGCTGTCCTCGCACACGTCGTGCAGGTACCCCACCGCCGCCGTGCGCTCGCCGGCGATCTGGCACACGCTGGCAACCAGCTGCACGTGCGTCATGTAGGGCGCGTCGCCGTAGCGTTGATCGGCGTGCACCATGCGCGCCAGGTGCGCCGCATGGGCGACACACTGACTCGGGGAGACAAACGATTGCATGGTTTACAGATCCTAGCAAACCGGCCCAGCGACTCGCTCGACGAAACGCACAAACGCACCTGCAACATGCAGGTGCGTTGTTTTTTCCGTGTGCACAGCGTGGGGGTCTAGCGCCTGCCGTCCTCGTCGATCTCAGGGATGTCGAAATCGTCATCGAAGTCGTCATCGACATCACTGAGATCGACGTCGCCGAGCATGATGTCACCCTCGACATCCGCCGGCGCATCCCCGCCATCCACGCCGTGCAACACAGTGCCCGTAGCACTCGTGCGTACGCCAGAGCGCTTGGTCACGCGATTGCCGCGCATGCTGTAGCTCACATCCTCACCGTTGACGGCCGTCACAAACTCGTACGCATAGCGGTGCTGTGCAGCCTCGTAGAGGTAGTCCTCAACAAGCATGAACGACTCAGCCGTCACGCCGTCGGTGTCGAAGTCAGCCTCGTTGAGCGTGAAGCTGCCAATGACGATGCCGTTATCCTCGCGCACCAGCATCACGACCGTGTCCGCCCCGCTGCGGCGTGCCGCCCAGTAGGTGCCCTCGGGCGCTTCAACAAGGCCGGTAGATGGATCAACCTCGTAGAGCTCATGCACCTGATCGAGCGCGCCATCCAACAGCGCGTAGACGATTGTGGGCACGACAATGCGTCCCACAGCAGCGCCAAGGGCCACGCCTGCGCCGAGTTTCAGCACAGTACGAACCGGGTGTGTTTGCTTCTTCTGCTCGCCGGCGCCGAGAGCGGCCAGCGCGTTATGAATCAAAGTGTGTGTCATGGACGCAATGATAGCGCACTACGCTTACGCCCAGAACCATACGGTACGCAACACCCCGATGCGCTATGCTGTGATCCATCTGCGCGTGCTACGCGCGGGCATCATCATCTCACATCAGTCTCTTCAAGAATCGAGCACCCTCATCATGCAACACCGCATCACCACCCGCACGCTCGCCGTCGCACTCGCCAGCGCGTGTGCCGTCACCGGCGTCCACGCTGTCGCCACACCTGCGCCTGCAGCACACGCCCAGGTGCAAGCTCCAGCGAAGACCATCTCCACTGTCAGCGCCCTGACGCAGAAAAAGCAGACGCTGGCCACCAGCATGAAGGATCCTGCCACCGACGAGATCATCTTCGTCAAGCCCGGCACCACGACCCCGTGGACGCCGAACGTCACCTCCACCACGCGCTCGCTGGTGTCCATGGCCGGCATCGCCGGGCGCCTGGCCTTAAGCAACATCACCGCGCAGGTCAACGACCACATCGACGCCATCGACGCCGAGCTTGCCAAGGCCACGCCAAATAAGGCCGTCCTTGACGAGCACACAAGCGCACTGACAAGCCTGCGCGCAGAGGTCCAGGGCGCATCTGCAACCTTCGAGAAGGGCACACGCGCCGTCTACATGGCCATCGACGACGCCGACGCGGCGCTGAAGGACCAAGCATTCCGCGCCCAGCTCAAGCCCAGCCTGGTAAGCGCACTAGAGCAAGACGTCACCACCGCCCGCGTCGAAGCTGCGAAGTACGACGCGCAAGAGGCGGAGTTCTTGCGCGAGCAGGCGAAACTCATTGAGAACATCGACGACGCGCTTGCGCGCGGCCTCTCCGTGCCGAAAACGACACCGACCCCGCCGGCGCCGCCGACACCTACCACCAGGATCGTCGAGGGATCGACGACGACTGCTGCTCCAAAGCCGACGACGACGACACCGAAGCCGTCGACCACTGCTGCACCAAAGCCTTCGGTCACAACTACCAAGCCGAGCACCACCGCAGCGCCGAAACCGTCTACGACCGCAGCGCCGAAGCCAACGACCACTGCAACACCTGCTCCGAGCACAACGCAAAAGCCATCAACCACTACTGCGCCGAAGCCGGTGCCTACGACTACCACACCGAAGCCGTCGACAACTGCTGCTCCGAAGCCGAGCACGACGGCTGCGCCGAAGCTAACGACAACGACTGCGAAGCCATCTACAACTGCGACACCGAAGCCAAGCACTACAGTCGCAAAGCCGTCGACAACGGCGCCAAAGCCGAGCGCAACCGCTACTTCTAAGCCGAGCACGACTACCGCTCCGAAACCGAGTACCACGACTACAAAGCCGAGCACTACTGCAGCGCCGAAGCCGTCGACCACTGCTACACCAAAACCGAGCACCACTGCCGCAAAGCCGTCAACAACGGTTGCGAAGCCGAGCACGACTGTTGCGCCGAAGCCGACGACGACGACTACCAAACTGTCGACAACTACACCGAAACCGAGCACCGCTGCCCCGAAGCCGAGCACCACTACTGCGAAGCCGTCTACGACCGCCATGCCGAAGCCGTCAACCACTGCTGCAAAGCCGTCGACCACTGCCGCTCCGAAGCCGAGCACCACTACTGCGAAGCCGTCGACCTCGACGACAGCGCCCCTGACAACTGTGCAGACAACCACGCAGACGCCGTCCTCGACGCCTCATGCTGACACGCCGACGCGGGCAAGCTCCACAGGCAACCTCTCCTGGCTCGTCACGTTCACTGCAATCCTTGCCGTCATCACTGCCGCCGGCGCCGCCGCACAGCTCGCACCAGGTCTGGCTGGGCTACTGAACGCCCCGCTCACACACCGCTAACCCCGCACGCCAGCCGGCGTCAACCACCGAGACCGCGTCCCTGCTCCCAGGGGCGCGGTTTTTTTCATGCGCTGCTGCCCTGCGCTGTCACGCCCATCCAACATACGCACGTCAGACCCGCACACACCCATGCACTATGCTTGTACCAGAAACTACCGTCGAACACTCTGGAGCACGCATGGCACAGCCAACCTACATCCCCACCCACCGCAAGCTGCTCACCAAAGCCCAAGCGAGCGACTTCATCAGCGCACTCAACAGCGCCAAGCATGCAGGCGACGCTGAGAAGGCCGTTGAGGACGCTGTCAACGCGCTACTCACCACGGGTTTAAGCAAGCTCCACGGCACACCCACCACCACCCGCTACACGGTAGCCGGCATCCAGACCGACGGTGTGATCGACGTCGACACCTTCGACGATCAGCACTATGTGCTGCTTGTCGAGGCCAAGCGCGACATGCACTTCTCCATCAGCAAGCGCGACGTCGCCACGGTGCTTGCGCAAGTGTGCTGGTACCTGCGCGCGCTGGGGCAGGCCAAGAAACCCGTCGTGCCCAAGGTCATCGTCATCTGCGATGTCGACGAGATCTTCGCCGTGCCCACCACGCTGCTTGCTGCATACGTCGCTGGCAACTACGCCTGGGACGAGTATGCGGCGTCATCGATGCACAAGGACGCGGAGCTCTTGGCCGCACTCATCGACGATCCCAACATCCGCCCCTACGTCCACGACGTCGCCGAGAACTTCGACGCGGACATGTTCATCTGGGCTGTGGATGCTATGGGCCGGGGAAGCGCGCCGACGAAGATCGCAGTGAACACAGGCTCCGTCGAGCACGTCTTCACTCGCTTCAAGATGGAAGTGCTCGGCACGGACGCCACGGGGTTGAAAAACAAAGACGAGATCGCGCTGTTCTTAGAGATCCTGCGCGGCTCCGACGACATCTACGCACATCCGAAAAAGCCCAACACGCTCGTGTGGGGACGAAAAAGCGTGCCGCTGGATACCTACCGCTTTGAGCGTTTCTGGTCGTAATACGTCACCGGCGGCTACACGCTTGAGCAGGTGAAATCGCTCACCCAGATGGCAGATACGTTGATCGAAGAGACCGACCGACGCTTCAGAGGCGACTACTGGACGCCGCCGATCTGGGTGGACAAGTCGCATGAGTACATCGAGGAGGCTCTGGGTGATGACTGGAAAAGTAAGTACATCTGCTGGGACCCCGCCGCAGGAGCACTCAATTTAACGCGCGACTACATGTTTGACGAGCTCTACTGCTCCACATTGTTCCAGGAGGAGCTCGACATCGCGGCTGAGTACAACCCTGAGGCGACGAAGTTCCAATACGACTTCCTCAACGACGACATGATCCTGCACGACGAGGGCATGACGGGCGAGAGGGCGCTAGAGCTGGCGCGCGCGGGACAGTTGAAGATGCCGCTGGCGCTCGTGGAGGCGATGGCGGCGAACAAGCCGATTGTGTTCTACGCAAACCCGCCGTACGGGCAGGCGACGAGTGCGATGGGTAAGGCGCACAAGCCGGGCGTATCAGCCACCGCTGTGACAGATCTGATGGAGGGGCTGGGACACGCAAAGGGGGAACTGTACACGCAGTTCATTTGGCGAGCGAAGGAGCTGGCTAAGGTGTTCGGGTACACCTCCGACTTCCACATTTGCTTCTTCACAAAAGCGAAGTTCCTCCCTAGCCCCCACTTTCAAACGTTTAACATCGAGTTCTTTAGTGAGTTTGAGTACGTCTCAGGGTTCCTTATGAACGCTGGTGAGTTCAACGGTACGAGTTCCGTATGGCCCATCTCGTTCTTCGTGACAAGCATTGGTGGTTCATCCCAATCTGAATTGCCGTTCGATGTACTGGTTTCAACACCAAGCATGACTATTGAGCAGTCAACTACATGGGAAACAGACCCCGTAACAAAGAAGTCCACCATTAGCGCGTGGCTAAAGGAAGTCTCGCTATCAGGTGTAAAAGAAGAAACATACCCTCTTACTAAAAACGGGTTCGATTCCCCCACTGCGAAATCTATTAGATGTGTCCCCCATCAGGGATCCATCGGGTACATGGTGAATATCGGGTCAAACGTCCAAAAATCAGACAACGACTTGCAGTTCTTCACAATGGGAGCAGCACAAGCTAATGGTCGTGACATCACCCCAGACAACATCGAGCGAGTGGCTGTCACGTTTTCTATCCGACGTGCTTGTTTTGAACTTATCCAATCCCGAGGAGAGCGGTGGATTCGAAATGAGGACATCTTCACCCAGCCGCCGGAGTCATTACTTACTCCAGAGTTCATCACAGACTGCATGGTGTACTCATTATTTAACACAAAATCGTTTCAGACCAGCTTGCGTGACTACGAGTACGCCGGCAACACCTACCGCGTCGTCAACGAGTTCTTCCCCTACCCCAAGGACGCGGTTCTGACGTTGGCGCAATCGCACACAAACAGAACCATCGAGTCCGACATGGTGTGCGATGACGAGCGCCTTGTTCACACCTGGCTCACCAACCACGCAGACGACATCTCCGACGAGGCGCGGGCACTGCTGGATCTAGCTTGGGAGATTATCGAGGTCTCATTCGCTAAGCGCAAGACGTTCGACGTAGTCAATCCAAAATTCCAGGTGCAGACGTGGGACGCCGGCTGGGCCCAAATCAATGCCATGGTCTTCGGCCGCGACCGCATCGACGACGAAGTCTACAACCGCTACTACAACCGCTTCCGTGCCACACGCCGCGCGCTCGGCGATAAAATCGCGCATGCCGCCATGGCCGCCGGCGTGATCTAGGGCCGCGTCAACGTCCGCACACACAACAACGCCCCCGCCGAGATAACCCGGCGAGGGCGCTGCTGTATGCCAAACATTGTCACAAAAGGATGGAACCATGCGTAAGTTCCATCACCGATGCTACCAAAACGAACTGCGCCGCGTCAACCCATCAGGGTCAATCGCGGCGCAGTTGGGACACAGTGAGTGAATACTGTCAAGTGCTGCCACGCCTCACTCGCGGCCACAGCTACAATCCTAGCACAGATCGCCGCAACCGCACGCGCGGCGTGCGTGGTGCACGCGACGCACGCGACGCAGCACGGTGAGGCACATCTACGCGCGGATACTCTTTGAAGTACCGCTTAAGGGTCATGCTGCAAGAGACGAATACGGTCGGAATACAGCACGTCGATGGATCGAGGGTGAATCATCACGACACTCCACCCCTAGCTACTGGCGACGACTGCCAAGCTAAACCGCACCCCGCCTCGCACATCTGGCTCGTCGTAGGGGTCGAAGTCCAGATCCGTGATCCGCTTCAACTCCACGCCCACGCCGGGCCCGCGCAGTGCAGCGAAGCCGCCGTAGTCGAAGCGAAGTAGTCGTCACCGATCATTTGATTCCTCCCCGCACCTCAAAGGCGGGGGATTCCCGACTCGAAAAGCCAAGGAACGTCGTGCCCCTTGGTCTTACAGACGTCAACATCGGCAGGGTTGAAACCAGCCCTGATAAGCATGTTTCTTGCGGCATTGACGTCTCTGTCAAGGGCCAAGCCACAGTGCTCACAATGATACGTTCGGACATGTAGTTCAAGTTTGGCCTTGAGTCTCGCGCCACACCTTGAACAGTCCATTGTTGTATACTTCGGATCAATCAGAACCAGGTTACAGCCGTATGTTTTCGCTGCTTCGTTAAGTTCCCGTTTGACCATCCCAACGGCATTTTCACTTGCCTTCTTTGCAAGGTGTTTGTTAGCCGATAAAAACTTTGGTTTGAAGTCTTCAACTGCGATTATTTCGTGATTTTTAGCAACGCTTTGTGCCCACTGACGGGATTGCTCTTTGCGTTGATTTTTCACCTTGCGGTGTAGTTTTGCTGCTTTCTTCTTCGCCCGTTTGTAGTCCTCCCATTGTTTTTCCTTGCGGTGTCTCGTCATGCGTTTTTGATACTTCGCAAGTGCTTTCGCATTGTCCTTCACGCGAGGTGTGTAGCCAAGGTCAAAATCTGCGTTAGTCGTTGTCGCTGGTGTTTTCACACCCCAGTCGATTCCGATAGCGTCGTCGTTTTCACGGGGACGAACATCGTCTTCTACATCAACGACGAAACTCGCCCACCACCAACCAGTAGCGTCTTGAAAAACACGGACAGACTTCGGCTCGGCAGGAAGACTGCGCGACCACACCACGGGTACAACGATCCCGCCAGCAAGGCGAAGGCGTCCGTCTTTCGTCAGACTGAACCCGCGTTTCGTGTAGTTCATGCTTGGCAATGTTGACCGCTTCTTCTTTAACTTTGGTCGTTTCCGAATTTTGTCAAAGAACGCCTTTTTCGCGGTGATGAAGTCCCGAATGACCTGTTGCTGGGGAACAACAGGCTGCTCGCCCAGCCATTTTTCGCTGTAACGTAGCGAAGTGAGGTGTTTCATCAGGAAAGTCTGAGAAGTGTCTTCCCACTTATCAAAGCGTTCAACACACATATTCCAGACCCAACGGCACGTCCCGGCGTGTCGGAGCAAGAGGTCTTCGGCACCCGCTCCTGGACGCAGTTTGTAGGTGTACCGTTTCTTCATACAACCATTATATCATAGTTCCATGTCTAATACTACACACTCTAACACGCGATTACCGCAGACCCAACATCCGCAGCAGGCTACTCAGCAATCCAAACGACGAGCTCGACGAACTCAACGATGTACTACCCACAGGCAGTTTCGGCACGTCCTGTGTCGACGCCACCACAACGGCCGCTGTGTTCGGATCATCGCCGCGCCGCTCCTGCATCGGGCGATCCCACGAGCGCACCGTCGTGGTGTAGTTGGTCTTCTTGGTATCGGTGGTGAGCCGCAGCGTCGATGCCCCCGTGTGGTGTCCAGAGGCGCCATAGGCGACAAGACCGACACGCAAACCCGGCCGGGCCAGCGGCACACGCGCCTGGCGTGCATCAGGGCCCACCTCGACAGAGGCGATGACATTGTCCTTGTAGTCGGTGACTTCAAGGACGTACTTGGCAACCTTCTGCCCATTCGTCACCGCCGGCGTCCAATTGGCTGTCACCTGGCCGGGGCTGACGGTATAGCGCACCTCGCGCGGCGCGTAGATGCGCCGGCTATCGGTACACCACGACTGCTGAGGCACACTATACTCGCGCACCTTGCTCGAATCAGTGGTGCCGATGCCGTAGCGACACTCGGCCAAGCGCCCGTCGTTGTTATAGTTGCTACCCCTGTACCAGGTAGAGATGTGCGCTGCCGTAAGCCCTGCGCCGTAGGTGTTGTTCTTCACATCCCATGCGTGCGAGATGCGCCGATGCACCGCCGTGAGGTTGGAGTTGCTAAAGCTGTTGTTCTCAACCGTCGCGTACGCAGCCGCGTTGGCATAGATGATATGCCCCAGCGAGCCGCCGATCGTGTTATAGACGTTGTTGAAGCTGTTGTCTGTCACGCGCGTATTCACTGTATTCCAGAAATGCAGCGCAGCGTTGCCGTTCTCGGCAATGTGCTTGCCGTCATTCGAGTACGCGTTGGCGTACTTGGAGCCGATCTCGTGGAAGCGGTTGCGCTCGATGACCAGATCCTGCATCGGCGCAGAATACGGCAACAGCGTGCCCTTATTACCGAGCTTGTCACGCGCAGAACCCACACTGTCGATACGACCGTTGACAATGATGCCCTTGACGAACTCGCTCACGTCATGGCCGGCCACATAATAGGCGCCACCTCGGTTCTCGCGCGGCGAGACGTTGAGCGCGTAGTGATTCGCGACGTTGCCCTTTGCCTTGTCAGCATCGAAGGTGTCGTTGCCGCGCCAGTACACATAGTCGCGCCCGGCCTTGGGATCTGGCACAAGACCGGGTTGATACCAGTCAGGCACGATATACACAGTCGTGCCAGCCGCCGGCGCAAAGGTGAAGTTCGTCGTCTCACCGCGCGACTGCGGCGTGCGTTGCGCGGCCTTGCCGGACTTCACACGCACGAACACGTCGCCGCGCGCGCCAGCGTTGTAGGCGTTGTTGGCCAGCACCTCCGCGCGAGTGAAGGTGCATACGGCGCGGTTTGCCCGCGTGCCGTCGTTGGCGTCGTTGCACCCCGTCGCAGGGGTTGCAACATAGATGTTGGTCGCCTGCGTCGTCACCTGCGCCTGTGCGGGCGCGGCCACAACGCCACAGACAAGGCCCAACCCAAGTAGCGCGGCGGGGATGCGGGCACGGGTACGTGATAGAGACATGAGAAAAAAACCCTCCTGGGGATATGCGCGCGAGGGACAGAGAGCGCCCACACGCGGGTGGAATGATGATGCATGCACTTACTTGCGAGTTGATGAGACTCGTAAGCCATGCCTTGAAGGCACAGTCTAGACCAGAAAAACCCCGTCTGAACAGCGTCGACGCCATCTAGCAGCCCCCACAACTACCCCCGTGAGCAAACATCCTGCGCACAGACACGAACATGCCCCTGCAATCGAAAACCTTCAATCACAGGGGCATGTTCATGCCGTCGAAGCAACAGGCGCATACACGCCACGCACCAACTTTTCTCTCTGAAAGGAAACAACGCTTAAAGCAGGAAGCTCGCCCGCGCTGCGCCTCTTACTTTAGCACAGTGTCGTAGCGCATAGCGACAACCTAGTAGCGCACAGCAGCAACCACCGGCATCGAGTACAGCGGCACCTGTTTCACCGGCGTGCCGTAGGTAGACGCGTGGATCACCATGCCATTTCCAACGTACATTGCCACATGGCTGACCCCGGAGTAATAGCCCACAATGTCGCCGGGCTGGAGTTGGTTCAGGCTCACGGGCCTGCCACCGGCGATCTGCGCCTGGCTCGTGCGCGGAATCGACTTACCTGCCTGGGCATACGACCACTGAATGAGCCCAGAGCAGTCGAAACTCGAAGGACCGGCAGCGCCATAGGCATACGGCGCGCCCGTGCGTGAGATTGCCGCGTCAACCGCGCGCTGGTTCACAGACTTCGGCGCAGGCGCAGGCTTCGGCGCAGGTGCAGGGGCCGGCGCTGCCAGAGGTTTCACCGTCGCCACAGGCTTGGGCCCCGGCGCCGGCGCAGGCTTGGTAATACCGAGCGCGCCGCGCGCCTGGTCGATCGCCGGATGCGCACCGACCATGCGCTCCAAGTCGTTGAGCGGCGCTGCCGCGTGGCGCGCGGCTTCAGCCTTGACGTGGGCGACCTGCGCGTCCCAGGGGGCCGCTTGCGCAGCCGGCGCGCCAGCAACACCAGTGATGCCAGTCAGCGCCGCTGCGCTGAGCACGGCTGCGCCCAGGCGGCGCAGGCTGTAACGATGATGATGATGTGCAGATGTCATGGGGAGATACTCCTTGCGAAATCACGCATGTGCCGTGCGCCGTGGTGCCTTTCCCGGAGCTGCGATGACAAGGTGCGTCTCCAACACGAACACATGCCCGGAGACCCTACGCAGACGCGCGCCCAATGTCACGAAAATGTAACGAAACTGTAACAAGCTGTGACCATGCGTTGCTGCACACCACCAGCGTAGGTGGCTATACTGAACAAAGTGTGTTTTGCGACACAGTATCCGTCAACCCGACACAGAAAGGCACCCACGCCATGTCCACCCCGACCGCTATCCCAACCATCGAAGTACGCAAACTCAGCGACGCAGCCCAGCTGCCGAAGCGCGCGCACCCAGGCGATGCCGGCGCTGACCTTACGGCGTGCCTCGACGAACCCGTGACACTACTACCGGGCGCACGCCGTGTCATTCCGACAGGGCTCGCGATTGCCATTCCGCACGGCTACGTTGGACTCATCCACCCACGCTCCGGCCTTGCCGCCAAGCACGGCGTGACGGTGCTCAATGCCCCCGGCACCATCGACGCCGCGTACCGGGGCGAGGTCGGCGTGTGTCTGATCAACCATGGTGTCGCCAACGTCGAGATCACCCCCGGCATGCGCATTGCCCAACTTGTCGTCCAACGCGTCGAGCTGTGCGCCTTCGAAGAGGTTGACCACTTAGACGAGACGACCCGCGCGGCCGGCGGCTGGGGATCGACCGGCACGCACTAAGTGCTGCACTCAATCACGCTTGTAGGTGAAGGCTTGGTCGTACAGGCTCGAATCCCCCGCGCCGTGCTGTGTCTGGTGCTGTGTTCGCAACTGCACTGAGCTCTGCGCCGCGCCGTCGCGCTCGCCCTGCTGCTCCTTGTGCTCCCGCGACGCGCTGCGCAGCGCGTAGACGATCACTGCGATAATCACGACGTCGACGAGCACAAAAGGCACGCCAAACGCCAGCTGCAGCACTACCGCCTGCCAGCCATCGAGCATGAACGATTCCATACCTATGCAGTGTACGTGGTCGACGCAACGCTGTAGTAGCTTGCGCCGCCCACACCACTGCGCTCGCGGTCAAAGCCGACGCTGCGCAACGCACCTACCGCGCGCACGGCTGTACGCGCATGCTCATGCACCCAGATGCCATGGGCGCCGTGCTCACACGCTTTGGCGAGCAGTGCCGCGCCTATGCCTTGGCCCCGATAGGCCGGCAGCACGTACCAGGCGACAATGTCGCCCACAGCGTCCATCGCCGCAACACCCACAGGTGCTGACGTGCGCCCGTAGGATGTCGCCGTAACGACACGACCGCAGCCGCGCCGAAGCTGGGTCATGACGTCATAGCACAACCGCCAGACTTCTGGATCAAGTGTGGCCGGGTCGCCCTCGACATCATCGCTGTACGCCTTGTAGATCAACTGGCAGACGCTGTTCGCCACCGTCGGCGTGGCCCTGGTGAGGTAGTTCAACTCGATCATGGGTGTGCGCTCCTTACCTCTTATGCCATCAGCTCCGCCATATGCCGCATCGTCGCGGCCATAGCGACGAGCCCAAGCACAAAGGCCACGCCCACGCCTGTCCACTGCATGCGGCTCGGCGCCGTGTAGTACGTCGGGTACTCGCGCGACGCCCGCAGCCGGTGCCACAGCACAGCGCCGAAGTACAACGCCGCCGAGATCATAAGCACCGCGACGCAGACGATGATGAGCTGCCATGTCATATGCCACAGCCTAGCAAGCACACGAGCCAAAATGCAATACAACTCGACTATGGGTCGCAACCGTGACGGCGACGGAACCAAAACAGGAACACGCAAGGCTGGCGCGCAGGAGCGCGCGCGGGGGTGAGCGGGCGTAAGGCCCATGCAGATGCGCGTTACAGATATATCCGTAACACCGTAACAACGCACGTACATAGGCCCGCACCCCTGTCTCTATCCCTGCCCCGCTTACGACATAAGGATCCACCACCCATGCATCTACCCCCGCAACTCGGTGCCCTCTACGAACGCATCGAGCCCTTCTTGCCCGCACTCGGCGCAATTATTGCGACCATCACCATACTCGGCACGTCCATCGGCCTGCTTTTCGGGGACTCGGAGAGCTCTAGCGACATGCGAGCCAGCTCCAGTGGCGTCACCACCACCACGGTCGTGCCGCTGCGCCAAGGCGACCAGGTGCTCGTCGGCAAAACGTATTGCACCATCGGCTACGTCGACGCCGCCGCAAGCCGCGCCTACACGGCCGGCCACTGTCTGGAGAACACCCAAGAGTCGCCAGTCACCGTCACTGCCAACGTCGACGGCACTCGCGTGCGCGTCGGCACTGCAACCCCTGTTGCCGGCTACGATCTCGCCGCCCGCGACCGCACCATCGACGGCGCCGTCATCCACTTCACCCGCCCCGTCGCGTTGGAGAACACTGTGACGCATGACGTGCCCGTGCTTGACGCAGATACCCTCGCACTCGGCGACACGGTGTGCTTCACCCCGCAGAGGCGCAACACGCCCAGCTGTGGGCCCATCATTGATGTCGTCGGCGCGACGTTTACCATCGACAACCCCGACGCCGACTTCGGCGACTCCGGCTCCGTCGGCTGGGTGCGCGGGGCAGATGGCGACATGCGCGGCGTCGCGGGACTACTCAGCTACATGAGCCCCGACGATGGCGGCAGAACCACAGCGACCTTCGTCTCGCTCGATCGCGTGCTGCAGGGCGCTGCTACTGCTGCCGGCAAAACCAGAACACTGTAACAACAGAACACTGTAACACTGGAACACTCTATATAAGTAAGGAACACTCATCATGCGCAACCGCATCGCTACTACACTCGCAGCCGGCACCCTGGCTGCAACGCTCGTCACTCCTGCTGCTACAGCGCAGCCGGCCGAGCTCAACCCGGACTACACGCAGACCTGCCAGACGTCGGTGAAGGCCGCCGCCGGCACGCTTGTGCCCGCAGCACTCATCGCCGGCTTCTTCGCGGCGGAAGACTACGTGCCGGCCATCGCTGACATGCTTGAGAACTTCCGGGGCACCATCTCGAAGCGCGAGCTCGCCCTCATCGGCACCGCGCCGGCTGCCCTCCTGGGACTGATCGGCGCCTTCTTCACCGTCGCCGCGATCGACGTGTGCGAGCCGGGCATGCTCGAAGGGTCGAGCGCAAAGTAGGAACACCGTAACAACGGAACACTGTAACGCCTCGTGCATCCGCACGGGGCGTTCCTTTTTTGGAACACACACCGCTGCAGCCGCCATATGCGCGCGAAATGTATATATTGTTAAGCAATTTGGAGCGCCCCTGCGCTGCGTGCGTCAAATGTCATGCTATTTGCTCGCATGGCGCACCACCGACGCGGCCGCGCCGGATCTGAACACGGAACAACTGCATTTGCCCAGGTCGCAATCCAAGCGACACGCTTCGCGCTGCACTTGTGTAACCAAAACGGGAACAACGCATACCGCCTGAGCTGCATGTTCCACTTTGTTACAGTTTTGGGCTGCACAAAGAAGGAACACCCTACAACGCGCTGACCTGCAGCAATGTGCTAAAACACGCCCAATGTTCCGGTTATCCCGGATTTTCGACAACAACTTTCTCTCTAGGGCAGATTTTGAGGAAATGTCATGCTATTTCCTCGCGTAAGGCAGAAACAGCACCAGCCATGTCGTAACGGCGTAACACGGAAACCGGAACAGCCGTGTTTACCCAGGTCGCTGTCGCAGCGATTCGCTGCAGCATGCATCGCCGTAACCATAACGGGAACAGCTGACCCCTACTAAGCTGCGCGTTACAGTTTGTTACAGTTCTGGACTGAGCAAACCAGTAACACCCCAAAACGCGCTGACCTGCGACGATGACGGCAAAAACGTCAAATGTTCCGCATATCCCGGTTTTTCGGCAACAACTTTCTCTCTAGGAGCATATTGAGGGAGTTGTCATGCCTTTTCGCTACGACAGCCCCAGCACGCCCCAAACCCGTAACACCAGAACAGGAACGGCTGCGTTTACCCAGGACGCCGCTGCAGCGATCCGCTGCGACGTGCATCGGCGTAACCGTAACCGGAACAACGCATACCCGCTGAGCTGCATGTTCCGGTTTGTTACAGTTCTGGGGGTGCAGAACATGTAACACCCTAAAACGCTGTGACCTGCACAAACACTCGGAAAAACGCCCAATGTTCCGCATATCACGGATTTTCGAAGAAAACTTTTTCTCTAGGGCGCATATAGCGCACTTGTATTGCTATTTGTTCACACAGCACGACGACGGCGCGGACAGCGCAGAAGTGAAACAGGAACAGCTGCGTTTGCCCAGGACGCCGCTGCAGCGATCCGCTGCGACGTGCATTGCCGTAACCGTAACGGGAACAGCGCGTACCTGCTGAGCTACATGTTCCGGTTTGTTACGGTTTTGGGGTTACAGAACATGTAACACCCTAAAAGACTGTGACCTGCACAAACACTCGGAAAAACGCCCAATGTTCCGCATATCACGGATTTTCGAAGAAAACTTTTTCTCTAGGGGCATAGTGGATCACTTGTATTGCTATTTAGTTATGCCGGTTCCGACGCGCCCCAAACCCGTAACAGTGAAACAGGAACGACTGCGTTTACCCAGGACGCCGCTGCAGCGATCCGCTGCGACATGCATTGCCGTAACCGTAACGGGAACAGTCGACCCCCGCTGAGCTGCGTGTTCCACTTTGTTACGGTTCTGGGTTACCCAAAAAGGGAACACCCTAAAACGCTCTGACCTGCAGCAATGCCCCGAAAAACGCCCAATGTTCCGCGTATCCCCGTTTTCGCGCAACAACTTTCTCTCTAGGGGCATACTGACACACTTGTATTGCTATTTGCCCAAACCCCGCTCCTCCAGAAACCAACCCATGATGACGGCCGTGGAATGAAACAGTACGAAGCACGCGCAGCAACACGGAACGTGCGCAGCAGATCGCAGCCGTGCTTGTAACACGCCGGCAGCGCTCGACGCCGACAGCAGCGGAACTCTGTAACACTCGGAACACAGTCCAGCCGACGCGCACAGCAAGAGCCGTAACACTCGGAACACACGCAGCGATCCGCTGCAACTGCAGCAGGCACCGCTACCGCTGTTCCAGCCTTCGCAGCCCGGCTACAAAACCTAGTAGCCCAAGCGTCATGCGATCACGGTGACAGCGCAAAACAGAGAGCGCTCTATGCGCGAGGCGTACAAAACTGTAAAGCTGTAACACGTACCCCAAAAGCGCAGCGTAACACCCCTTTTACCTGTTACTTTTCTCTCTATAAAGTAAAACAGTAAACAAGGAACCCTCCCCTAAAAAGCCCCTCTGACCTGCAGAAACACCCCTGTTACAGTGTTACAGTTTAGTTACCGGAATGCAGCCGATGTTGCCCGCACGCCACACCACCAGTACCATGAGCACCATGCGTAACATCCACGCCTCGCGCGATTCGCGGCGCTGCTGCGCCGCGACCGGGGGCGAGGGTGGTTGATGTATGACCGTGCCCACCCACGCGCGTGCCGCTGCCACCCTGCATCGCCAGCACCATAATCCTCAATAATATAGACATTTCGCGCCCCTTACAGGCATACACTGCATGCACGCGATCGCAACCCTTCGTCGCACACCAGCAGCCGCCATCACAGCCGCATACTTCTAAGACATATAGACATTTCGCGCCCTTTACGCGCAGCACGCACCGTAGAAAGGAGAACCCGCAACCGTGGCCACCACCGACACCACCGTCCAACCCGACACCTGCACGCACCCCGGTTGCACAAACCGCATCCGCCGCAAAACGCTCGGCCTCTGCGAGCGCCACGCCCGCACGCATCCACCGGCGCGGCCGCGTGCCGACCGTAACGCCGTCGTCGCTACCCTCGACGCACTGCAAGCTGCCGGCTTCACGCTCAACGCGCTCGCCAAGGCGGCCGGCTGCGACCCGGCGTCGCTGCACCGTGTCTATTCCAAGCAGGCGACACTGACCACCGACGTCTACCACCGCGTCGCAGCGCTTACCCGCACCCAACCCGCGACGGCGGTGCCGACGGTGACGTGGCCAAGCGTGCGCCGCGTGCGCGCGCTCTATGCCGCCGGCATGACCACCCGCGAGATCGCAGACGCTGCTTCGTGCGACGTCAAGACCATCCGTGAGCTCGCTGCCGACACGCGCCAATATATTCATCCAGCCACCGCCGCACGCATCGACGCCGCCTGGCGCACACACAGCGCACGCGCTGTCACCAAAGCCTCTGGCCTCGTGCCGCGCGCACACGACGGCGAGCTGTGCTGGGCCGTGCCGCTTGCCTGGGACGACATCGACGATCCCACCGAGCGCCACGGCGCGGCGTGCCCGTGACACGCACGCTCCAAAACCGGAACCGTAACGTGTAACAGCCCAGCGTAAGACCCTGAAAAGAAAGGAACCCTTCACCCATGCACATCATCACCGACGATGAACTCGGCGTGCCTGTTACCCACGCAGCACTTGTCGAGTGCGCATCCCTTGCAGACCTCATCACGCGCGCAGCGCACTTAAGCGCACGACTCACCTCGCCGGCCTGGCTGCCGCCGCGCGCCAAGGATGCCATCGCCTACGTCATCGACGCCGCCACCGACGCGCGCATCAACATGCGGCTTCGCATCCTGCACAACACGTTCAGCACCGTCCACCCCGATAGCGTCGGCGAAGGTGCCTACGTCATCCTCGACGAGCTCAAGGACGCCATGATCCGCCACGAGCTGCAGCCGGCCCAACTACGCACTGCCGCACGCTGCTTCGACGCCTACATGAGCTCGTATCTCACCAAGTACGACCAAGCGCCCTGCGGCGAAGCAGCCCGCCTGGTGTGGATCGCGCGCGTCGTCGCACCACGCATCGACCAAGCCTGCGCCCAGGACGCGGAGTATTGGCGCGAGCACCAGCCAGCGCAGCACATGCCGGCACAGCCAGCAACAGCACCTACCGACACGCCGGTAGGCGTTGTACCATTACCTACAACGAACCCGTAACCAACACAGGAGCACTCTCACCATCATGCGTACACCCCAACTCACCACCAGCCCCGGCGTGCCGGTGACCGCTGCCGACCTCGAAGGCATCGCGCAGATCAACGAGGCGCTCACGCGACTGCGCACAGCACTACGTGCCCCGACACCCATCTCACCGTTGCGACAATTCGCCCGCGACCGCGCCATCAACCGCGCTGTGCGCGACATCAACGACCGCATCGACGCGCTGCGCGCACACGGCGACACCGTGGATCCCGCCACGCTCAGCAAAAACGACACGTACATGGAGCTCATCGGCTGCTACAACCGCTGCCGCGACACACACGATCTCGCCTACGACGACGCCTATGAGCTGCGCGCAACATTCGACCGCGCCTGCGCCTCCTACATGCAGCGTGTCACGGCCGCACCCAACCTCGACGACGAACATCAGGCATGGATCCGCGACACCGTCATTCCGCATCTCGAACAGGCTGCACACGAGGACGCACTCGCCCGCGACAACGCTCAGCGTGCGCGACTGGATGCCATCCGCGAACTCGATGCCGTGCGTTAAGCGATAGCCCATGCACATCCCCCAACTCGACGACCATCCTGGCGTGGCGGTCACCGCCGCCGGCGTCGAAGGACTCGATGCAATCAGCGCCGACATCGATCGCCTGCAAAACATGCTGTACGACCCTCTGCCCGCATCCCCGCTCCAGCTGTTCGCCAACGACTACAGCATCACACGCACCGTGCGGAAGATCCACCGCCACGCTGTCGCACTGCGTCTTGCCGGCGATACTGCCCACGCCCCCGAGCTAGCAACACACGACGCCTACCTAGCACTGACGGGGTGCTACCGTGCATGCAAACAGCACTACGACCTCGCCTACGGCGATGCACTTGCACTACGTGCGGCCTTCGACCAAGCGTGTGCGTCATATATGCAGCGCGTACGTGTAGCGCCCGACGCAGATGACGAGCACCTCGCGTGGGTGCACACCGCTGTCGTACCCCGCCTTACCCACGCTGCGCACGAGGATGCAATTTACTACCGCAGGGCCCAGCACGTACGCCCCGACACCGTGAGCGAGCTCAGCATTCTGCGCTAGCCACGCGCACACAACAACACCCCCGGAACTGCATCCGGGGGCGTTATGTTTCATGTCACGTCAGTGGATTAGTTACACATCTTCCACTGGCCGCCTTCCTTGGCAAAGCGCATCAGCGCCTGATCCTCACCCTCGTAGGTCTTGGCCTTGACCATGGCAGAGGCGTCCTTGCCCTTGACCTGGAAGTCGTCAAGCGCGATCACGCCGTTTTGCGACACGTCGATGCCGAGATCGGAGAACTTCACATCAGCGCCCTGCTGCACGTTGAACGCGTCCTCGCCACCGGACTCCTTCACCACACGCTTACAGGTGTTGTCGCCGATCGCGCGCGTAAGGCCGCCAACCGTCTCCTGCTTGTAGACGCCATTGAGCATCGCGGTGATCTCCTCGCGATCCTTGTCAGATCCCGGCTTGCCGTTCTCGACACGCTCGATGGGCTTGGTCTCCGGCGCAGGAACCGGTGCTGCGTCATTGCCCTTGATGCTCGGTGTGTCGCCGCCAGCGTTACCACCAGCATTGCCAGCGTTGCCGCCAGCGCCAGCGTTGTCACCGCCGCCGGCGTTGCCGTTGTCACCATTGTCGCCGCCGCGCTTGCCGCGTGCGGCGCCGTCGGTGTTACCGTCCTTGCCGGCGTTCGGGCCGACCACGGTGCCAGGGGTGCCAGCCGGCGCATCAGCAACGCCGTCGCCGTCGGTGTCGACAATCAGCGCGTCTGGGTCGATGTCGGCGTTGGCGTCTGCGCCAGCAGCGTCAGCCTGGTCGTTGGCATTTGCGTCGAGATCACCAGTTGCGCCGTCGCCGTAGGTGGAGCTCGCCGTCTGCTCGGCTTCGTCATCCTTGGCGCAGGCACTCAAGGAACCGAGTGCGACCATGCCAGCCATGGCCAGTGCTGCATACTTGCGGGTGCGGGTGCGGGTGTGTGTCGTCATTGTGACAATCTACCTTCTTCGTCTATCGAGTGAGAGAAATGCTTGATGTGTGTGCGACGTGTCGACGGGACCAACGCCGACGGCCCCACACACATGCCACAAGTATACAGCAGACTACCGCCGAGCAAGCAAAAAAGCATGACTTTTGGTCACAATCTCGTCACACTCGCGTGACAGTTCCACACGCGACATGCGCTGGCGGGCTGCTGCCCGCCGCGCGGGGGCGGGGGCGAGACGATACGGTCACACGTGCGCGAGACCGTGCACGCGTCGCCTATGCTGAAACACTGAAACCATCAACCCCATGCCGACCCCATCAACCGGCACAAACCTAAGGAGTACAACCCATGAAACGCTTCACATCCGCACTTGCACTCAGCATGGGCCTCGTTCTGGGCGCGACCACCATCACCGCATGCGAGGACACCATCCCCGCACCCGGCCAGGACAGCGTGCAAACCATGGCACCGGGCGAGGCGCCGGCCAACCCCGTCGCACAGCCGAAGCCCGAGTCCAACGCTACGCCGACACCTGCCAAGCCTGCCAAGCAGAAGCAGGCGAACACCGTCACCGCGCCTGTCGTGCGTGTCGTTGACGGCGACACCATCGTCGTAAACATGAACGGCACCACTGAAACCGTGCGGCTTATCGGCATCGACACGCCTGAGACGAAGAAGCCGAATACGCCAGTGCAGCCCTTCGGGCCCGAGGCCACCGAGCACATGCGCGCACTCGTCGCTGAGAGCGGCAACACCGTGCAGCTGACCTTCGATCCCTCCCAGGGCGAGCGCGACCGCTACCAGCGCCTGCTCGCCTACGTTGCATCTCCCGCCGGCAAAGACTTCGGCGAGGCACAGCTGCGCGCAGGACTTGCCAAGGAGTACACCTTCCGCACAGCATACGCGAAGCAGTCCACCTACAAGGCCGCCGAGACGCAGGCGAAGAACGCACGCATTGGAATCTGGAGCTAACGATCATGAAACTGTTCACCATGTGGGTCAAAGACGCATACGCCGGCATTGAATGCCTCGATGCTTGGGATGAAGATACCGTCGAGGCTAACAGCGACGGTTACGACGCACGCGTTGCCGAATACAAGGCTAAAGCCGCTGCTCACGGCGACGAGTTCCGCGTCATTGTCCTCGACATCGACGATAATGACATTGACGCAGCATTCGATGTGCCCACCGCCCGTGCGCGGGTCATCTAAACGCACCCGTCACAACACCCATCCCGACAACCAACCATCCCGGAACAACACGAAAGTACCTTCACCCATGACACCCGACATCGCCAACTACCCTGTAAACACGCCGCTGCCCGACCACAAGTTCGCAGCGCTGACCGGCCGCACACGCGAAGCCTTTGGCACCACACTCTACGAGACCATTGCGCTCGACAACAGCGTGGACGTGCTCGCCGGGCAACACGGCCCGTGGATCGAGCACCTGAACAGCTTACGCGACTGGGCCTGGGGCGACGATAACTCTTTTATCATTCGCAACGCATGTGTCGACCGTCAAGCGCGTGTCTATTCCAGCACCATCGAAGATGATGCCCATGTCACCAACTATGCTCGTATCTACAACAGCTTCGTCCGCGACAACGCGAAGGTCATAGGCAGCGCAAAACTGCATAAAAACGTGCGCATCGGCGGCGACACACTCGTCTGGGGCAGCGCCGTCGTCACCGACGACGTCGCGTCCTACTTTGATGCCGCCATCGGCGGCGACATCTACCTCAGAGGCCCGCTCACACTGCCCGCAGGCGTTGAACTCACCGACAACAATCACATGCTACGTGTGCTGCTATCCGCTGATGCCAGCAGGATAATCTCAAGCGCAAACATCGTGTCACTCTACCGGCCAAAGCCCGGCACATGCGCGCCTGTCTGCGTCGGCGACGGCACCTACGAGGTGGGCGACCTGCGCACGCCCGATCTGCACCCCGGCATGACGGCCGGCATTGCAGATGGGGGCGACGTGCGCGAGCGCAACTTCGAGTTCAACCTGCTCGCTGACCTGCTCTACAACCGTATCGCAGTGTGGAAACTCACCGACCCTGACATCTGCGCAAGCAGCTTCGAGGTCGACCAGCTCGCCCGACGCCAGGGGCGCGCGTAGCTGTCCACGCAATCCTTAAAACCCAAGAAAGGAACACCTGTGACCATGGTCACCACCGACACCGATTACGCCGATTACGACGGCACCGACATCTACGACGGCACCGACGTCATGCTTGAATGTCTACGCTGCGGCACCGTCGACTACGCCGAGCGCTTCCACGGCAACCTCTGCGCCGAGTGTGCCGACAATGCCCCGATGGGCGAGTGCGTCATCTGCGGCGACGAGACCGCCGACGAGAATGAAGAGTTCTGCACTGCCTGCGGGGGTGCTTAAATACCATGAGCGAGACCACGCCCACCCACCTGACGGTGACGATCCGCACTGCACTTGACGCTGACACCGTGCCAACTGACGCAGAGAGCCGCGAGCGCGCCGAGGCGCGTGTCCAGCGCGAGCTTTCCAACTACGTCCAAAACGCCATCGACGAGGCGTTCACCCGCGATCCGGTTGACGGTTCCACACACGGCGGCTACGACGGCATCTGCGTCACAGGCACCGCCGACGTCACCGTGACCCTGCACCCGCAGGCAGCCGGGCCCGCTGCGCTCGACACGGAAGCCGCCCGCGAGCTGCTTGCACTCATCGACGAACGCCTTGAGGTCGCCGAGCTCAACCTGCAGCAGATCGCGACCATGACGAACCCGCCGGCGCACACCAAAGCAATCGTCGCAAACGAGCTTGCCCGCTGGGGGCGTGCCCGTGAACACATCCTGCGCGCCCAAGGTGCTGCCACGCTGCTCACCGACGACGAGATCGACGCCTTCTTCAATACCGAGTAACCCCCACCCACAAGGACACCCACACCCATGACCACGTTTCTCCTCTACCCGCCGGGCCACCTCGCGCGCGGCATCGCATCTGACACCTTCACCACCCAGATCAGCACCACCAGTGTGCGCGCACGCCCCTTTACCCAGCCGTTTGTGCGTCAAACCAAGGGCGCTGTCACCGCCGCACCCTTGACTACCGACGTCGACGCGCACGCCGACACTTCGCCAGCCAGCATCGCAGCGCACTTACGCGAGGTACTCGCAGACACACTGCCGGGGGTGGCTGAGCTTGAACACACGCATGTCAGCGACGCCTTCGACGCAGACAGCGCTGATCTGACGAGTATCACTACCCCCGGCATCTACACGCTGCACGTGGGTTACCCCACGCGCCTCGGCAACACGGCACCTGTGACAAGTGTCACCCACGGCGCCATCATCGCTCCTGCCGTCATCGGCAACCACGCACTGGGCGAAGTCACAACCACCGTGCACTTCTGCGCGCCCGAGCACACTGACACATACACCAGCAGCGCCTGGGAGGCTTACGCGGCAGCCGACACCCCAGCCACGCGTGTGGCAGCGCTCGATGCCCAGCTACGCGAGGATGCCTACTTCTTCACCGCTGTGCGCGCTATCGCAAACCGCATCGCGTCCGCCGGAACGTCCCGCTACAGCGCCGTGTACGACGACGGGGGTGTCAGCGCCGCAGATCCGCGCAGCGAGTGCGACATCGTGCTGGAGCTCTACCCCGGGGGCAGCTTCAGCCCACGAGCCTGCCGCCGCATCACGCTCGCCGAGCTCGCATGCGCTATCTTCAGCCTTGCAACCCCCGACACCTGGTTCTACGGCCACGACGAGCTGCTCTGCGGCGCGTATGCGGCAGGCGCGCAAGTGATGATCGCCCAGCAGCGCATGCGCCTTGGCAGCGGAAAGCTCACCGCCATCGAAATGGCGACCCATCTCGCCTACGAGCGGGCTGGTGCAAAAGCGGCGTTATCCAACTAGAACTCCAGCCCCGCACGCACGATACGCGTGTGCCCGTCGCGGCCGAGTACGACACACCACACACCAGGCAGCTTCTCATAGCCTCGCACGGTATCCACGCTCACCGCGCGCACCGCGACTGCGTCATGGGCCTCAAGCACAGCACTAAAATCGATCACCCCGCGCACCACGCCGGAATCAATGTCGACGAGCACGCCGAAGGTGCACGCTTCTGTATCACCTGCGAACTCGCCCACGCGCGCGGCGTCACCTTGAGGCTGCGCGACGAGCTGATCGGCAGTCAAGTTGCCAATCGTGGCAGCATCCCCGAGTGCGGCCCAGTACATCGCCGGGTCGATAAGCCCCACACCCAGCGTCGTGGCGTTGACATCCAGGGCATCTGCCACGTCCTTGCTCGCGCCGACCGGCAGACATGCGAGATCCGTCACACCCGGCAGCATGCCCATGTTCGCGGCCACTCCTTGGGTGCCACCGACCGGAGCACGCATCCATGCGGTGTCTGCCGGCACCTCTGGTGCTGCTGTGGCAGATGCCGCGATGAACGACGTGTCGAGACGCCCCACGCTGCCGCCGACCGGCATGACAATGGGGCGTGTGGTCGTGACACGGAAGTCTTGTGCGTCACGCACCACGAGACTCGGCTGACCGTCAACAGAAACGAACGCTCCTGTGCCGGCAGTGTCGCGCAGCTCGCGCTCGACGACTGGATCAAGCTCGCCGCCAGATTCCTGGGCGACCTTGCGCGCATCACTGATCATCTGCTCGTGATCGTGACTCAACCGCACTGCATCAGGGGTTTCCAGCGCACACATGCCAGTAATGGGCACGCCTCCTGGTACAACACTTAAGCGCGCCTCGCCATCGACGCTCGTGCGCCCCTGATCCATCATCGCAGCAGACGAGCCCACAGCGCCCAACACGAGCCGCGCACTCGGATGCACGTCTGCTGTGTGCTCACCCTCGCCCACGCCGTAGGTCTGCGCCAGCGTCCAGCCGGCAAGCGAGCGCTGCGCGGTGAAGTCCATCACACCTGTGTCGATGACGTGTTTCACCAGCTGCGCATAGCCGTCGGGGACTGGCAGCTCTTCAAGTGTCGTGACGTCCACAGCGCCGTCAGCACCAACACGCACACGCACCAGCTGCGCGCCGGTGTTGTCGACGTTAACGCCCACCCCTTGGGCCACAGCGCTTGGATTGTCAGGATCCACCACGGTGTATTGCGGGGTTGTCACCCCCATCAACACCGTGTCGTCGCTACCGGTATCCCCCACCCGGCCGCCGATTGCGATGTCGATGCCGCCAAGCCTGTCGAGGACGTCTTGTGTGGCCGTATCGTCAGGTGCAGCAATGACATCTGCAGCACCATCAAGTGCCACAGCGCGCACGACCGGCAGCTGCTCGCCCGCAGCGTGGCCGGCTACCCCCGCTACGTTGGGCTCGTCGGACTCCGTGCCCGCATACGGGCCCATGCTGCAGGCACTTAAGCTCATACCACAGGCTATGGCGAGCGCGGTGGCGGCGATGCGGGTGCGGGCACGGGTGGAGGCAGTCATCGACAAGAGCATGTCTTTCTGTACGGGTATGGGTGATTCCACCCGACTGTAACAGAATATGCCATACACATCCAGCTGCATACAGCACACACGGCCAACCTACGCGAGCAACACACGCGCGCGCTGGCGCATGGCCCGCGCGCCCGGGTGTGCAAATGGCACACCTGTGTGCGGATCGCGCGCACAGCATCAACAACTCTCGATCCATACGTGAAGGAACATCAACTACTCATGGCTAACCCATCGAACCACGGCTCCGCAGTCATTCGTCTCGCCTGCGACCCGAAATTCTTCCCGAACTCCGACGGCTCGGAGACGGTGCGCGTCACCGGCTACGCCGAGAACGACTTCGCCAACAAGGCCGGCGAAGTGACCTCAGAAAAGCTCAGCTTCGAGCGCTACCTGCCGAACGGCAAGCGCGGTGCGTTCGGCCACATGCACACCGGCGACCTCGTCGGCTTCGGCTACCGGCTCGCCACGAGCGACTACACCAACGCCCAAGGCGAGCGCGTCTACGGCCAGGGCAACCTTGCGATCATCAACTCCGTCAAGCTCTACAGCTCGAAGCGTGAAAGCGACACCCGCGCCGCCGAGCAGCAGCAGTCTGCGAAGCCGCAGGAGTCTCAGGCGAAGCAGACCGAGCAGCAGCAGCAGAACCAGGCTCCGCAGCAGCAGCAGCGTCCGCAAGAGGCACAGTCTGCGCCGCAGGCACAGCCGCAGCAGCAGACGTCATCCCAGCCACAGCCTAACGTGCCGCAGCAAGCACAGCCGCAGCAGAGCCAAGTTCCGCAGCAACAGCAGCAGGCACAGCCGCAGATGCCCCAGCAGGGTTTGCAACCCGTCAACCCGGCGATTGCGCAGCAGATCATCACGCAGCAGCAGCACAACCCGAACGCGCCGATCAACATCAACCAGATCGCCCGCGACCTCGGCCAGCAGCCGCCGATGTCACCGCAACAGGCACAGCAGCAGCCGCCGCAGGTACAGCAGCAGCCCCAGCAGCAGCAAGGACAGCCGCAGCAGCAGACGCCCGCCGGCCCTATCGGCTACCCGGGCATCTTCTCGCCCAAGCCGCCGGCCGCACCACTTACAACGCCGCAGCAGGCACAGCCGCAGGTTCCAGCACAACAGCAGCCGCAGCAGCCAAACCTGCCGCCGCAGATCCCGCAGCAGGCACCGCAGCCTCAGCAGCAGCCGCAGAACCAGCCGGGCACGAACGAACTGCCCTACGGCATGGGTGGCGTAAGCCAGAACCCCTCGATGGCTGCGCGCCAGGAGTACAACTCGACCTACTCCGAGACGTTGAACGCGAACCGCGCGAGCTCGCCGAAGGGCGGCTTTAGCGCCGACCACGACGACATTCCCTTCTAACCATCACCACCGCCGGTGGCGTTGACAGATTCAAGCAGTATGCTTGATATTTGAGTCAGCGCCGCCGGCGTTTTTCTTTCTCTCTCTCGACACAAGGACACGCACCCCATGCCACTCGACACACAACGATTCCGCCCAGGCGCTATATGCCTCAATGCCGCACAGTTGAAGTGGATCGCGATTGTCTGCATGATCATCAACCACATCGGCGCAGGCTTTCTCCGCTTCAGCGATGCCACCATCTTCGGCCGGAACCTGGATCTCTTCTACGAGATTGGCAGACCCACCTTCGTCATCTTCGCCTACCTGCTCACCGAGGGCTACATCCACACCCGCTCGAAGGCGAAGTACTTGCGCAACCTCGCTATCTTCGCGCTTGTGTCCGAAGTGCCCTTCAACTTGTGCTTCTACGGCATGTGGTTTATGCCACTACACCAGAACGTCTTCATCACGCTCACGCTCGGGCTGGTAGCTCTCTGGGCGATCGACAGCGCGATAGATGCATTGCGCCTTACCACGCTCATGCGCACCTCGCCGCTGATCGCCACCATTGCAGCCTCACTTGTCGCCACTCTCATCGCCACCGTCGTTGCCGTCATCGCTGACGCCACCTACAGCGACTACGGCGCAAACGGCATTGCCGCCATCATCATCATCGGCGTCGGCAGGCGCCTTATTGCTGCAGCGGGGGCACGCTGGCCTGTGGCCTTTATCGAGCGGCCGTGGCTGAATACCCTGCTCACCGTCGTCGTCGTGGAGGTCGCCTTTGTCTTCCAGTGGACGCACCCGCTGACACATCTCGGCGCCCTCCTCATTGCCCTCTACGACGGCACACGAGGCAAACAGTCGAAGTGGCTGTTTTACATCATCTACCCGGCACACCTGCTCATCATCGCGCTCGCCGTTGCTAGCTGGGCCGCCGCGACCGGCACGCCGAGTGTGTACTAGCTGAAACGCGCACATAATCTTGCTAGAGAATTGACTGTATATTATGCTGCGAAATGTTCTTGCTTTTTGGTTGGAGAAAGATAGACACGTATGTCAACCACACCCGTAGCCGCACCCGCAGCCACGCCCACAACGACATCAGTACCAGCGCCAGCGCCAGCGCAACATCATCCCACATACGTCGGATTTATCCATCCCAACCTCTACAACATCTGCATCGGCGCGACGATGTGGGGCAACACCCTGCTCAATACGCTCGCACCCCTAGCGTCCTTTGATCTGACCATCAGCGACGTCGCACGGGGGTTGCGTATGTCACCAAAACAGCTGACAAAAGCAGTGGCATTGCCTGCAAGCGAGCTCGCGCGCGACACACTGCGCTGTATTGGCACCTGGCTCGCGCACGACCCCACAGCACTCATCACCACCATCGAACCCTGGCGCTACGGCCGCAGGCTGCAAGCCTTGCGCGCCGCCGGCGTCGACTACGCCACACTCACACGAGAAACCACGCTCACCCGAGGCGAGATCGACACGCTCATCGCCTACGCCTGCCACCACGCGAGGCACCTCGGCAGCCGCATGCAGGTGCCTGACAACACGGCATTCGACCGCGACAATGACAGCCACGACGACGCGCCAGACTGGCTCACGCTGCGCCACGCGCGGCTAATCGTGCGCTGCTACGCCGCACACTGCGCCGACCCTGTCGACACGCCGCATCCCCAGGTGCCCACCTACGCCACAGGTGCCGCACGAAAATCCTGGCCGCTGCCCTTTTGTTGGAACGACATCGACGATGCTGCCGAGCAGCCGGGGGTGACCCACTGCTTCATGTGTGAAGATCCCTCCACCGAGCGCTCAGGCATGTGCCTGCGCTGTTACAGCCAGTGGTCAGGCAAAAAACGCCGCACACGGCTGCGCGCTGTGGAGGCCAGCGACACTGCTGCTACAACCAGCGACGTGCCCAACACCACAGATGCCGACATCACTGCCGACATTACTGCCGACATTACTGCCGACATTACTGCCGACATTACTGCCGACATCGCCGCCAACGTGACCCCAGATGATGCTGCATGTTGCGAGCACGCAGGTTAAACTTACATACAACATCCCCGCAGAAGAAAAGGACACTCCCACCATGATCGCATCGACACTACCCGCCCCTGGAGAAGACGTGCGCGCAGGCAAAGATGCCCGCACCCGCATCACCGACATGCTGGAGAGGATCTGGCCCGAGCACGCCGGCGACGACGTTGCTGTTACTGAAGGGTTCACCATCGACACTTTCGCGCATGCTATGCCGGCGCTCACCCACGCCATCGCCGAGTACAAAATGAACTACGCCGAGCACAGCTGCACCTATAAGCTCTACGACGGTCGCGTCATGACGCTTCGCTGCGTGCCGGCAGGTGACGCCGAGGGCATCTACGTGCAACTCATCGGCGCAGACACCCAATCACCCAACCCGGATACCATCCTGTGCGCAGCACATCACATCCGCCGCCGCGACGATGTCAAAGACCTCTACGCCGAGATCGTCAGCTTCACGCGCTCAACACCAATGCCGATCGAGTACAACTAGAATCTCACCAACGTCCAGCCGTCGATCAAGGAGACCACCACGCCGTCATGCGCACGCTACGTTCCACACTCGCCCTGACGCTGTGCGCAGGCCTGCTTGTCTCCTGCGGACACGACGCCGACGAGGCGCCTGACACCACGACTGCTGCGCCAGTCGCGCCACCAACAACACCATCGCAGCCGCACATGAGCGCCGACGTGAACACCGACGCGCCACCCGTCCCTGCCATCCAGCGCCCGGAGGACAATCCAACGGACGCCAACGGCGTCGACGACCAGGACGCAGCACCCCAACCGTCGAACACTGCACCTCCTAAGTCGACCGTGCTACCAGGCTTGCCCGACAAACAGGCCAAGGTGATCGGCGACATCGACAAAGAGCTCACATACAACGGCATGACGCTGCGGCTGTCCGAGCCGGCATTCCACCCGGCCGAACCTGGGCGCATGCCGCACATCACGGCCATCGTTACTGTCACCACGAACGCCGAAGAGCGCCGCATCACCGACCAAGCCTTCTGGCTGCGCATGGCGGACGGCACCATCATGGAAAACGCCACGACGAAACCCCAAGAGCACGTCGTGACTGCAGATCACGCACTCACCCTGCAGGTCCAGTTCGTCGCGCTCGAACCAGGCCGCTACAGCTTTGTCATCGACGAGCGCACACTGCCGGATCCGCCGCGCCCTGTCGGCTGGATCGTCGATGTTATGTGAGGGACATAGCCTGCTAATATATACAGGCGTAATAATGCATCATCTCCATCTCCGATAAGGAACACACATCGAAGGGGTACTCATCATGGCAACCAACGACACCGACATCTACGACGAGGACACGCAGACACGCAGCGGCTTCGCCGACTCCGCGCGCGAGTTTTTATCCACCACCAAGGGCAAGGCTGTCGCCCTTGGCACCGCACTCGTGCTCGGCACAGCCGCCATCGGCGGCGTCGTCATGGTGCGCGCAAACTCCGATGCCCAAGAAGCAGAAGCCCAGGCTCAAGCTGAAGCAGAGATGGCAGCGACTGCCACCGCCAACCCCATGGGTGACGGTCTCGACTACAGCGACACTGCAGGTGACGACTTCGCAGGCGCTGCGGGTGCCACCGACGCGATGGATGCCCAGGTCAACGACGGCACTGATGCAGACAGCGACAACGTCTACTCCATCCGCGACTCCGGCGGCAGCGCCGGTATGACTGGTACTGGTTTGGACGCCGAGGAATACGCCGACGCCGCGTATGCGACGGCGACCACCGACGCTGACGCCACTGATACCACGAGCACTAGCGCCGCAACCACAACTGAGGCTATCGACCCGGACGATCCATTCGCCGTGGGCACGGGTGACGCTGGGGGCGCAATCGACACCAACCCTGAGCCGGCACCTGGCGCAGGCAGCCAAACAAATGCATACACAGATGCCCGACCTGCAGCCACGCTGCGCCAGATCATGCTAAACATGGGCCAGAACTACGTCGCCTCCAACGGCCTTGTCGCCACCATCGCAACCGGCGATATGACCTCTGGCTCCGACGGCACACCGAACGTGTGCGGTGATCTTGTCTTCACCAACCGCTCCAGTGCACCCATCACCATTGACGAGTCGCGAGACACCGACTGGTTCGTCCTCGACACCGACTTCAACGAGTACCCGGTGCTCGGCGGCATCTACGCCACCACCATCGCGCCCGGCCAGTCGGTGAAGCTCGACGCGTGTGCGAGCTCGCCGCTGATGGGCGACTTCGACAACATCCTCGGCATCGGCTGGCGCCCAGCGACTGCACCTGATCGCGTCGCCGTGTGGAAGTTCCCGACAATGCCGTACAGGTACTAAGCACTGCTGTAGCCCCCAAGCGCCTGCGCCAAAATGTTCCAGCGCAGGCGCTTGCATTTATGGTACAGACTGCTATACTCAGATGTAGCCGCAGACATGCGGCACCCGTTGCACGCATGTGGCAACACATGAAGTGCAACACCTCCTTGGGGTGATGCCCAAATGATGATGATGATGCAACGCCGCCCGCACGACGCATACGGCGCATGCGCGATGACGTAGATTGCTTGCACGTTCATATTCGAGACGCCCACGGCGTGATGAACCGTGGTTGCTACCTTGAACACGACATGCCAAGCGATATACGTGAACACACGTCGCGCCTGCACACGCCGACCATGCGCCGTGCGGGCGGTGTCATGTTGCACCAGCGCCGACGCGAACAGACAACAAAAAGTCAAGACATGCACACCCGTTTTGCTATACTGGCACACGAGATTGGCGTGCCGGCGCAGACAGACGCCGCGCACGCTTTTTCTTTGACAATCATTCCGCTATCCGCATACGAAGAAAGCCGCACGCATCATGGCCTCGCCAACATCACCAGCATCATCACCATCCCGCCTGCCCAAGGACGTCTTAGCAGCCGACGTGCTCGCAGCAACCTCCCCAGAACACGGCGCAGCGCTGCCTGCACCCGTGCCGGCGACCACCACGCCAACCAAACAGCCGGTGGCGCTGTCAAACGCTGCATCGATCACCGAGACGCTGCGAGCTGAGATCTTTGCCGGCACCTATCCGCTCGGCAGCCAGTTGCCTGCAGAAGAGGCCCTGTGCGACCGCTTCAACGTCTCTCGCGGGCCCGTGCGCCAAGCCACAGCGAACCTGCGCGAGGAGGGGCTCATCTCCTCTGGTCGCGGGCGTAACTCGCACATTGTGCGCGCCACCCCCGGCACGTCGGTGGCAACACTGATCAACCACATGTATCTGCCCGTCGGCACCACGCCAGAGCTCACAGAGGTCACATCCGACATCGACCAGGCCACGGGACGCACGCGGCTCACGGCCGTCTACCTCCACTATGACGCCTCGGGCGCGCAGATCGCCCGTGAAGACGTCGAGGCGACGTTGCACTTGGGCGCTAACATCTCGAAACACGCAGGGGCGACTGAACTCATCGAGGCTGTCACAGAGGGCATTTACATGCCTCACCACATCGCCTCGCGCGGCTTCGTTGAGGCCATCGACGTCGAGTGCGCAGTCGTCTCGCCGACCGGCAATGACACTGTCTCCGAGGAACCCGAGACGGAGATCGTTGCAACAGCCACCACGCACAGAGGCGAGGTGGCCTTTCTCTCGACCACACGCGTGTACGTGCCAATGCGCATCGGCGCGCGCGTCGTCGCCGGACACACCAGTTCACTGCAGTTGCATACCTAATATGCACACAGCAGTAAACCCCCGCCACCTGTAGGTAGCGGGGGTTTTCATTGTAACCATGGGCGAGTCCACCGCGCACGGGGCGCGCGGCGTGTCAGCGCCTGGCCCCAGCCGATGCTAGGGCGCGCCAAGGCGCGCCCTATGAGCAACCAAAAACCGGCTAACGCCGGCTTCCGGCTGCAGCTAGGGCCAGCAGAGCTGGCCCTGAACATTACTAGCAACGATGAGCTAACCCACCGCGCGCGGAGCGCGCGGCGTGTCAGCGCTTCGCACCAGCACTAGCAGCGATCATTAGACCCTCACGATTCAGCTTGCGCGAGTACGTCGGATCCAAATAGAACACTGGCATCTCGCCGCCCGGCACGAGCTCTGCAACCTTCGCCGCGAGCTTCTGATACGCCATGTCGCGGATCGGCCCAGAGCCGCCGCCGTAGACATACACAGCCTCTGTCAAGGGCGCACCTGCCAGCACGCGGCCAAACTCTTCAGCCAGCCGATCGGTAAAGAAGTCCGCTTCCTCGTCAACGTAGCCCTTGATGACCTTGTGCTCGCGGCGCTTCAGCGGAATCACGTCGCGCTGCAGGTAGTCGGCGAGCTTCTTGCGCGAGTCAAAGTTGTTGTGCGTGCCGGCGTTTTCCATGGTGCGAATCGCCCGCTCCAAAATGGAGCCGTAGCCCTGCGACCAGTTACGCGAGGCGTCCTGGTTGAACTTCCCGTCGGTGAACACCGGGAAATTCACCGTGCCTTCGCCGATGTCGACGCCGATGGAGTGGGTGACCCCCACAATGTCATCAGGTGTGATGCCGTCGAGCTCGATGCCCTGGGTGCGCCGCGCGTCATCCAGCAACTGTGTTGCCAAGGGCTTACCGTAGGCGGTGATCGCGTACTGCGCAGAAGCACCCTCAGCGATGACATCTACACGCGAAATGGTCACGTGCACGGTCACCGGCGTTTCAAAGTTGTGCACCGTCACCGTGTGCACAAGCTTGCCACCCTCGCCAGTAAACGCAGCAGCGTAGGCGTGGCGGTACTGACGGTACTCGTTGATCGGCAGTGCGAGTGCCACATTAGCGCGCACCTTCAACGCCGAGGGATCGTCGTCGTTGGCCGGCGAGGGGATGTGGCCGTGCTCCAGCACAAAGTCCTTCACCGCGCGTGCGGCAAGCAGCCCCACAACGAGTACTTTGCTCAGCTCCTGCTCCGCCTTCGAGCGACCTGCGTCAATGGTGAACTCCACCAGCGCGCCGTTGGAGCTGAGCGACCGCCGACCGAAGATGTGCCGGTGCGACTTCGTCACCAAGGGCGAAGTGAAACTCACATCGAGCATGTCGTAGAAGTCGCGCTCGGCGTTGCCGCGCATCACGCTACGTGCTTCCGTATCCGGCATCGGCAGCGTGTTGGTGAGCGTCTCGATCGACACGGCGGAAGGAATGTCGATCTCCTCGACCGCGTCCATGTCGTCTCGGGCCGCGATGAGCCCCTTCGTGTAGCCGTTGCCGATGTCGAGGCCGGCAACGTAGTTGTAGGTCGGTGTCTGTGGCATGTGCGTCGTCCTTTATGTGTCGTCGTTGTGTGTGAAAAATGCTTACATCTCGTCGAGCATGCTCGCACCGAGCGCGCTGCGGTTGCGCGAGAAGATGTCCCCGCTCGCCTCCTGCGCATTGGTGTCTTGTGCACCAGTGTTAGCACCCTGCGCGGCATCACCAGCACTATCAGCCTCATCGGCATCTCCAGCGCCGTCCTCGGCCGCCGGCGTCTCTGCTGTCGCTGCTGCATCTGCCGCAGGCTGTGCACTCGTGTTGACGGCCGCGTACGCCTGAGCCATCTTCTCGTTGAGCACGCGCTCCGTCTCCGCGCGCGAGTCAGCAGATACTGATGTGGTCGACCCCGTCTGCGTCGGCACATACGCAGTCGCACCCAACATCTGCGCCATCGCCTCGACGACGTCGACCGCGCCGAAGCGGGCGACAAAGAGCCGAATGAGCATCCGCACCGAGGTTGATTTATTGTCTTGGGCCGCGAGAAACTCCCGTGTCACCGTGTCCTTCTCCGGCACGCGCATGTGCACTGTCATGCCCGACCCACTACTGTCGCTTGGGCTTGGTCGTGTCGCCACGTCGACGCTCCTTTCTTGTCTGCATGTGTGTTTCATGGTTGACATCGTATGCGTCCAGCATAGACCATCATGCAACATGACAGCAACACTGCACAACCACAATACGACCACAACGTGTTACAATAACGACACATCGCGACACGCCCAGCGCCTTGCCGGCGCTGACGGGCGCGGGCGAGACCATGGCGTACACGTATGGCGCCATGCATACACGCATCACAGTTGAACACACCGTAAGGAGAACGACCACTCATGTCTGACACCACGCCCCAGGACAACACGCCGCAGGACGGCACCAACACCACGCCCGGAAACGACAACGCAGCGCGCATCGAGCACTTCCTCGACACCGTCATCCGCCCGCTCGTCGACGGCTCCAGCGACGACAACCCCACCGTCGTGCGCGGCGAGCGCCTCAGCTACGCTGTCGGCGACAATCACACCGTCATCCGCCTCGACAGCACCGACGAGACAGTCCAAGACTTCAAGGCGCTCGCACTCGTGGCCCAGGCCATGGACGTCGTCGGCACCATCCACGAGGCAGTGAACCGCTGCGGCACCTTCTGCGCCGGCATCATCTACGGCGAGACGCTGCGCGACATCGGCGCCTGGTGCGAGATGCACGATCACGGCTTCATCGCTCAAGGCGTACGCGAAGGCAAAACCGCCGAAGAGATCATCAGCGACGAGGATGCCAGCCGCATGATCAACATTGCCACCGACTTCGACACCCTGCACTACCTGCGCGACGACGTGCAGAAGATCGACCTGGCGCTGCACCGCATGAACACACTCGACCTCATCGACGAGGTCGTGGGCGCAGATGTCGCGCCTCACGACGCCGAGACCACTGCACCCACGCTTGTCGACCCTGAGACACTCGCGAAAGCCGCAAACGCCATTACGGACGCGGCTGCCGTCTTCGCCAAGCATCTGCAGCCTGTCGTGCTCGCGTTTGGCGACTACTTCCTGCGCTTCGAGCAGCCTGACCCGGATACCACAATGCGCGACCATGTCGCAGCAGCAGATGCACTCGCACGCAACGTGCACGACGATCTCGCCGTCGCCCACGGCCAGACGATGCTGCTTGCCGACGACCCGAACATCGCCGCCGTGATGAACGTCGGCACCGCGCTGCTGGAGGACGCGTACAGCAAAGACGGCGTCCAAGCACTCATCGACTCGCTCATCGAGGACGCAGACGAGGATGCAGCCGACGTTGACGAGGACAGCGCAGACAACACCGACACCGCCGAATAAGCCTCGCACACACGCAACAACGCCCCCAGGTGATACCACCTGGGGGCGTTGTTCTTTGCGTGTCGCCTAGCAACTACTACTTGGCCACAGTAGCGGTAGCGGTGGCGGCCGGCTTCGCAACCGTTGTCGTCGCCACCTTCGTCGTGGTCGGCTTCGCAGCCTTCGTCGGTGTCACGGCAGTGCCAGTGGCACCAGCTGCAGCAGTTGCCGTCGGCGTCACGATCGTCACACGCTCAGGCGTGGGGCGAAGCTGGGTCGCTTCCGCGACAATGGTCGGCACCTTCGGCGCTTCCATCGGGATGTCCTTGAACAGGCCGGTGAAGTTCGTCGCCATGCCCTTGAGCACGGAGACTTCCTTGCCGTCGGCGCCAACCTGGGTGGTGCGCGACTGCGAGAAGGACTCGCGCAGCGCCTGGGAGATGGATGCCTCACCACAGGTGCCCGGAATCAACGAGACAGCGAGGATGCCAAGACCAGCCGCGCCCAGGCCGAGCAATTGCGGGTTCGCGCCGGCAAAGGCCGCGATGTCCGGGTTGTAGACGTTGAGCTGCTTCTGCGCCGCGATGATCTGTGCGTCGAGCCCCGGCACGCGGGTCTGGGCAATCGCTTGACCTGCGTTGAGGACGAACGGCACAAGGTTCAGGATACCCTCGCCGACCTCGCCAGCACAGCGCTCCAGACCCTTCTTTGCAGGCGCCGGCACGTTGATGACCTCGCCGTTTGCACGGGTGAGCACGATCGAGCCGTCCTCGGTAAACTCCACGACCTCGACGTTCTTGCCAGCCGCTTCAACGAGATCAGCCTTGGTCTCGTTCAGCTCATTCATGGTGTCTTCCAGATGCTGCTTGGTCGTCGCCAGGTCGGCCACGGCAGCATCGAGCGCCGCCACAGCCTCGTCGAGCTTCGCATCGGTCTCGCCCAAGTGGGTCTTGGTTTCACCGAGATCCTTCTTGGTGGCGTCGAGATCCTGGTTGGTCTTCGCCAGATCCGTGGTGGTCTTCTTCAGATCAGCCTGGGTCTTGGCGAGATCGTCGGTGAGCTTCTTCGTCGACTGCTGCAGGGCAAGCACATTCGCCTGCGTGCTGGAGAGATCGGTACGCAGATCGCCAATCGCCTTGAGGTTTTGCTCCAGGGACTGGCCGTGTTTCGCGATCTCCTCGGCCTGCTTAGCGACCGTCTCATTGGTGGCCTGGACCTTCTGATCCACAGCCTGGATGGCCTTGCCGCCCTCGTCGATGATCTTCTGCTGCTCGGCAAGCTTGGTCGCCTGATCCGTCACCTTCGTGAGCATCTCAGTCAGACGTGCGTCAGCCGCACCCAGCTTCGTGGTGAGCTCGGCAATCGCAGCATCGTTCTTCTGGTTGGTGTCAGCCAGCTGCTTCTTGATCTCGTCGGAGGCCTGCTTGTAGGCGTTGATTTCCTTGAGCGCCTCGCCGAGGGTGTTCTGCAGCTCGGTGACGTTCTTCTGGGCCTCATCGGCCTTGGCAGACGCCTGGGTCGCCTCCTTGACTGCCTCAGTCAGACCAGACTGCGTCTGGTTGATCTGGATCATGATCGGGCCACCCGCGCCACCCGTACTACCAGTAGCAGCGTTCTGCTTCGCGGCTGCCGTCTGCAGGCGCGCCAGCTCCTCCTGGAGGCGGGCGACCTTGTCATTGGCGGCCTTCAGACCGGTTTCAGCGTTGGACAGATCAGCCTTCGCGCCGGTGATGAGCTGGCTCAGCGCCTTGACAGCCTCGGAGGAGGCCGTATCCGCCATGCCGTCGCCAGTCGCAGCGTTCACACCCAGTGCCTGGAGGATGGCCGCAACAGTGGCAGCGTCGACGTTGCCGCCCGTCGTGACATTCGTGCCGCCGGTGTTGCCACCAGTGTTACCAGTGCTCGGCTTCGGAGCTGCAGTAGTGCTCGGCTTCGGAGCCGTGGTCGACGGCTTCGGCGCCGTAGTCGTGGCCGTGTTGCCGGCGTTCTGCTTGTTGATCGCATCGGTGATCTGACGGATGAGATCGTCCAGCGAGCCAGTAGCAGCCGCGCCACCAGCGTTCGGCGCCGTCGTTGTGCCACCAGTCGACGGGGTGTTGTTGGCAAGCACGCCCTCGATGATCTTCGTCAGATCACCCTGCGACGTGCCAGAGTTGATTGCCCCTAGTGCAGCCTTGATCAGCGGATCTGCCACCTTGGAATCGATGCCTGCAGCCTTCAGCGCATCACGCAGCTGGGACTCGGTGACCGCGCCGGAGCCGGACTTGCCGAGGCCGCTGAGGATGTTCGACAGAATCGGCGCGCCGATAGCGGCTGCACCCGGGCCAGACAGACCGCCGAAGTTGCCGGCCAAAATGTTATCGAGCGTCTTGGAGATGTCGTTCGACGCGCCCGAGATCGCGCCGGAGACCATACCGTTAATGGTCTTGGAGATTTGATCCTTGTTCAGACCCGGAATGTTGATCTTGCTCAGCGCGTCGTTGATCGCAGCCGAAGCGACGTTCTGGGCCTGGGAGGTAAATCCACCCAGCACAGAGTCAACATTGCTGCGGATCGTGTCCGCAATCGGGCCGGCCTGGGCCTGAGGCGGGGCGGTGACCTGCACGCCGCCAAAGGCGACACCGGCTGCAATGGCAATGGCGAGAGGACGGGTAAACGGTGTGCGTGCCATGAAGTGTTTCAGCTCCTTGAGATGATGAGTAATGATGCGTACGCGTACGTACATGGTGATGACTGATGTGTGATACCGAGCAGCACAGCGCAACTGCGCCGACACAACGTGAACACATATGTCGAGAATTGAGTATAGCAAATACCCCGGATACGACACATTATTTTTGCATGCCGCACTGGGCCGGCTGCTGCCGGCCCAGGGACGCGGATGACGTGAGTCCTGTCAAAAAGCACACGAGCTTACGTCCCTATAACCCAAACCCCAAGAATAGAGAAAGCCTCCAACCATGACTGCACCTACCGCATCGACACACGCGACCGCGCTGCGTGACACCACCGCCACGCCGCGACCACGCGCCTACTACCTCACCTTCGACCAGGCGACGACGCTCTACGAGGCGTACTGCGACTACGCCCGCACGCTCACCCCCGGCATGGATGCACGCAGCCGCTTCTTCGAGGTGCGCCTCGATAAGGACAACTACATCCGCCTCTACCTCGACGCCACCGCCGACGTCGTCGGTGATGTGCCCAACACGCCGGCATGCGACTTCACCGTCACCGGCCCCTACTCGCGCGCTGAGGTCATCACCCCTGGCCCGCGCGGGCGCACCTGGGTCGACCGCTTCGGCATGGCCGTGCTCTACGAGATCACCACTGTTGCCGATAAGATCGCGGCCGGCCTTGCCAACGACGCCAGGCGCCAGGCGGGAGAAACCATCAGCGCAGCCGCCGCACGCAAGGCCGATGCCGCCGTGAAACTCACCACCACGCTTGACACATTCACCGCGCAGCACAAGCTGCGCACCCCGGTACTCGACCTTGTCGCCCAGCGCGGCTTGCAAGTTGCACGCTAAAACCACCACCACCACAGAAAGGCTACCCACCCCATGAGCGCAGAATTTCTCTTCACCGCCTGCGGCGCGCCGCTGGCTCGCTGCCACAACCGCTACCTCAACACGACCATGTCGTATGTCAGCATCGCACCAGAAGAGGTCTGGCTCGACGGCTTCACCGCCCATGTGCGCACGCCGGCAACCATAGCGGCGTTCTTCGAAACATACGACAACTTCGACACCACCGACGCTGACCGCTTCTTGGAGACCATCGAAGGTGAATTTGGCTTCTGGGCGTTCGATGACGACGAGTTTGCTGTCATCGAACGCGCCGTGCACGGCGCACACGACGGCAAGACACTCAACCTCGCCGCGCCAGAGGCCGCACCCCTTGTCAATGAGGTCGCCGCGTGGCTCATCAATCATGCGAAGAACGCTTTCTCCATCGGCGAGGCGCAAGGTGCTATCCACCATGGCGAGCTTGTCACCGGGGGTTTTTCCTTCGGAGACGATCCGACGGACATCTTCACATCTGTCGCGGTACTCAGTTACCTCGACTACTTCACAAACACGCCGATCTGCACGCTCGCAAACGGCCGTGTCATCGCCGACCGCGACCTCGCGCTCGACGAGCTGCCAGCAGGCGCGTTCGATACGACGAAGTAGCGCCGCGACCTGCAAACCTGTGTGCTAGGCTGTGCCGCGACACATCGTAAACCACGCACGTATCCAGGGGGTAGACCGGCCATGGCAAAACTGCATCCGCTCTATGGCGTCGCAAAGCCAGCACACCGTCTCCCCCGCACACGCCATTTCCGCAAACCAGCACGCCTCGACCCGCGCCGCGAGGGTGACAGACTCCTTTACGCTGTCGCCCCCGGCTCCATCCGCGCCGACATCGCTGTTGAAGCCACTGACGCACCACATAAGGCAGCACACGAGGCAGCGCACACTCGTCTCATCCTGGCGAAGGCGAACATCGTGCTCGCCGGGCCCAACTTCGTACCCGGACGCACGCGTCTGACCGAGCTTGACACGTCCACCATGTGCATCGAGCTGCACAACGGTGTTGCCGATCAAGGTACCCGCTACGCCCACCACGTCGCCTGGGCAGATGCCACCACCTGCATCAGCCTCTACGTACCAAAGCACATCACTAAGCACTACACCGACGCGTTTGCCGGGCACATCATCCGCGCCGCACGCGCGCGGCTCATCGACGAGATCATCGCTGAAGACTGGCTGCGTGCGCTCATAGCGCAGCAATGACTGACAGCAGTAACCCACACGACACATAAGGAGTACACCCCATGGCTGGCACACACCGCCACCACCCCGACTACGAGTTCCCCGGACGCGTTCGCGTCATCGCTGCCGACCCCGACTTCGGCGAGGTTGATCTGACACTCACGCGGGCCCAAACCGTCGTCATCACCGCCGGCATCCTTGCAACACACCTTGCCGTCTGCGCTATGGCTGTCGCCGCGCTGCGGGCACTCACCCGACGCTAAACGTCCCGACCAAGAAAGGAACATCCCACCCATGGCCCGACGCCGGCCGCAGAGCCCGCGCGCGAAGGCGCGCCTGAAAGCGCGCGGCGTGCTGCGTAGCACACTCAACCCAGACGACCTGCGCTTCGACACTTTCGCCCAAGCTACCGACACCATCAGCCGCGTGCTGTCCGATGCAGGCCGCCTTGTCGAAGAACACCCGCCTGTGCGGCCAACAGCGCAATCTGATGCCACAGACCCATACGCGTGGGCCCAATGGCACATCCCGCAAGGAAACAATGAAGCCGACAACACCCTTGTCATCTCGATCACCGACCACCCGGACGCGCCTGGCGTGTCGCTGCACACCCCAGCAGGTGTTGCCGTCATCGACCCGGACGCCGCCGACGCTGTTGCCGCTGCAATCATGGCAGCAGGCGAGCAGGCGCGCGAATACCGCAGGGCGCGGGGTGCAGCGAACACTGCTGCGACAGCACACTAAGTACGCCTAACGTCTGCTGGTATCGGACAGACGCACACGTAACCACTTACCGTGCACATCTACAACCATCATCCAAAACACCCCCGTCTGCTGTGCAGCAGACGGGGGTGTTTGTTATGTATAGTCACTTGCGCTAACGCGGGTGTTATCGCGTGTGTGCGCGTGCTTCGCGCTCAGCCTTGCGTGCGTCGGTGTGAGCGGTAAGCTTGCCTGCCGGCGTGTGCTTCATCTCGTCAGTGCGGTTATACGGCTGACATTCGTTGAGCGCATAGGCGAGGGTGCCAATCATACCGGCAATGACTGTGGTGGCAGCTGCAGCTTGCAACACGCCACCGTATTGCGACCACATCGCGGCCGCGTTCGCATTGTAGATGCCGATCTGCTTCTGGATTTGCGTGTTCATCGCCTCCACGCCCGGGAGATGGGCCTGAGAAAGCGCAAACAATGCGACAGAGAGCACAGCGGGAATGGATGCGACCTGTCCGGCAGAGTTACACTTAGCGAGATCGTCTAGCACGCTGTCAATGCGGTTCACACGCGCCTCAAGCACGGTCGTGCGGTTTTCCAGGGTGGTTAAATCCGCACGAAGTGCGTCAACATCGCCCTCGACTGCAGTGAAACGGGTATCAACAAGCGTCTTGTATTCAGCAATGTCGTTTTTCACAGCGTTGAACTCATCACGGTTCGGGGAATCCTTCGCTTCGAGGTTTGCAACACGCTTGTAGAGATCGGCGATGTTGATCGTCCATGTCTGACCGTCGTTGCGCGCGATTGTATAGACCCCGTCGGATGCCTTTGTCACCGACGTGACGAAGTTATCGTACGCGTCGAGGGTGACAGTTTCACCGCCTGGCACAGCGATAGTAACAGTGTGTTGCGAGGTGCCCTTACCAGTTTCAGTGACCTTCACCTGCTCCAATTTGATTGGGTCAGACTTCGTGCCATCAGTGCGTACAAGCACAATCGAGCCGTCGGGACGGTTCTCAATGGTTGTGATGGTCTTGGACGTGTTGATCACACCGTTGACAGTTTCGCCGTTATTGAGTGTGAGCGTGTATTTGCCCTTGCCGTCGGTGTCGATGCGAGAGACATGGGTGTCAAACGCATTGAAGTGGAAAGGTTCTTCACCCGGCACCTTGATGGTGATGGTGTGCTTCGGCGTACCCTTGCCAGTCTCTGTCACCTCGACGGTATGCAGGTCGATAGTGCGGGGTTGTTTGCCCGCAAACTCCAGGGTGAGTGTGCCGTCAGGATTGGAGATGATATTGGTGACACCACTAGACGCATCAATGACACCTGGGATGTCACCATCCTTTTCTGTGACCAAGGTGAAGGTGCCATTACCGTTGTTGCGCACCTCCTTGATCAAGCGGTGCTCTGTGTACTCAACACGAGATTCGAGATCCTGCAACTCAGTGTTGATGCCAGCGAGTTCACGTGTAAACGCTTTGGCACCGATGTTGATTTTGGTATCAAGCGTGTTGATTTGCGCAGCAAGCTCTTCAAGCGACTTGTTGGATTGTCCTGTGAACTCATTGAGTTGATTACGCAGTGCATCAACGCTGTTTTTGACAGCGTTGTGCTCAGCACGCGACGGGGAATCCTTTGCCTTGAGTACTGCAATGTCGTTACGCAGATCCTGCAGGTCGATGGTGAGTGTTTCACCATCGTTGCGGGTGAGTACATAATCGCCCTTGGCGTTCTTTTCCACCTTGTCAATGTAGGTGTTCGCGGTAACCACCGTAAACGTCGTAGTGCCATCAGAAATGGTGGCAGTGCCATTGGTGTTTTGCTTCAATGTGATGTTGGCTGCCACATTGATTTTCTTTGTGCTGCTGTCAGCCATCGTGAAGATCAGCGTGTTACCTTGCTTAGTGACATCCTGCACACCGTCTTTGGTGTTAATAGTGATGTCTTCAGCACCCTCTTCACCGAAATTGAAGGTGAACGTGCCGTCGCCGTTATCCTTGAGAGTGACGGGTGTGGTGTTTGCTTCACGCCCTGGCAACTGTTGTACAGCTACATTGTACACCATTGCAGCGGTAGGCTTTGTCGACGCTGGTGTATTGAGGTTGTATAAAACATAACCATCCTCAAGTCCATCCCAAACTGCGGTAATTGTAAAGCTCACATCTGTCCCAGCCGCTTCTGCCGGTGGGATATATGTGGCGCCACCATCATGCTCCACGATAACGTTGGGATCGTCACTACTAAGTGTAAACCCCTCTCCTCCCCACTTAAATGGGATCATTCTAAATAGAGGCGACCCCATCAATTGAGGGGAGAAGATTGTTGCACTCGCTGGAGTTTCATCATTTGCTGCGAAATGTACGGGGGTATTCGGTACAAGGTTTCGACTTTGTACAGCTCTCGGAAACCCGACATACTCATGATACCTGTTGAGAAGAACACCATAAATGCTACCATTGATTGTTTGGCGAAGTGTGAGACCTCTATCCCCACCCGGCATTTCAATGTAGTCGAGATTTGCCAGGTCATATTCCCCTTCATTGACCATCGTAGTCACTTCGCCTGTCGACAAGTGTGCGTAAAGGGTGTCGTTATTTGGCGTGTCAAATGTGACAGGTTTGCTGAAATCAAGCCCAGCTTTTTCAAGCGCCGCACGTCCAATGAGACCCTTAACATTGCTGTCAAGCTCTAAAACAGTAACTTGCCCCATGAGGTAGCCTTTGCTGTTGCGCTCAGGTGGGTGAACCGCGACAAGATTGGGTTCACTAGGTGAGTCAAATCGTGCTGCAAGCACACCGTCTGATGCATTATATGTTTTAGCTGCAGCAGTGTTATTGTCTTGTGCGATTTGCACGCCGCCAGTGAGGGTGACACCTGCAGCAACAGCAAGTGCCATTGCACGGTTGAAGCGATGGCGAGTGGGTGTGGTAGCCATGGTAGAAGGGGTTCCCTTTCAAAAGTATCGAGCATCGGACATACGCGTGCGTTGTTGCCTACACGCTGAATTTCACCAGAATATGGTGCGTAGCTATCAGTATACACTATGGCGATCGCGGGCATTGAAAAAAACAACCCCGGTGCAGTGCAATACTGCGCCAGGGTTGCACATTGCATGCGCGGTTATGACACGTTTCGTGCTTCGCGCGCGACCTTGCGTGCGTCGATGTTGGCAGTCATCTCGCCCGCCGGAGTGTGCTTCATCTCGTCGGTACGGTTATACGGCTGACATGCATTGAGTGCGTATGCGAGCGAGCCGAGTAACCCTGCAGCCATGGTGGTAGCGGCTGCAGCCTGCAACACGCCGCCGTATCGACCCCACATTGCGGCCGCGTTCGCATTGTAGATACCAATCTGCTGCTGGATCTGGGTGTTGATGTCGGCAACCCCTGGCAGTTGCACTTGGGAGAGTGCGTAGAGGGCGATAGACAGCGCAGTCGAGATTCCAGAGATTTGCTTGGCGGAGTTGCACTTGGCAAGATCGCCGAGCACGCCATCAACACGATCGACACGGGTTTCGAGTACCGTTGCGCGCTTTTCCAACGTAGCAAGATCTGCACGAAGTGCGTCAACATCGCCCTCAACTGCAGTGAAGCGAGCATCAACAAGCTTCTTATATTCAGCGATGTCGTTGTTCACAGCGTTAAACTCGTCGCGAGTCGGAGCATCCTTCGCCTCCAAACCAGCAACGCGCTTGTAGAGGTCGGCAACGTTGATCGTCCATGTCTGACCGTCGTTGCGCGCGATTGTGTAGATGCCGTCGGATGTCTTCGTCACCGACGTGACAAAGTTATCGTATGCGTCGAGGGTGACAGTTTCACCGCCTGGCACAGCAATAGTGACAGTGTGCTGCGGGGTGCCCTTACCAGCTTCAATGACCTTCACCTGCTCCAACTTGATTGGGTCAGACTTCATGCCATCGGTACGTACAAACACAATCGAACCGTCTGGGCGATTCTCGATGGTTGTGATGGTCTTGGACGTGTCAATTGTACCTGCAACAGTCTCACCATTATTGAGGGTAAGTGTGTATTTGCCCTTGCCGTCGGCGTTGATATTGGTGACGTAAGTATCGAAGGCATTAAAGCGGAAAGGCTTTTCACCCGGCACCTTAATAGTGATGGTGTGCTTCGGTGTGCCCTTACCAGTCTCTGTCACCTCGACCTGATTGAGGTTAATAGTGCGGGGCTTTTTGCCGGCAAACTTTAGGGTGATTGTGCCGTCTGAGTTGGAAATGATGTCAGTCACTCCCGCAGAGGTGTCAATAACACCTGGAATGTCGCCGTGCTTTTCTGTGACCAAAGTGAAGGTGCCGTTACCATTGTTACGCACTTCCTTAATCAGGTGGTTCTCTGTGCGCTCGACACGAGATTCGAGATCCTGCAACGCAGTGTTGATGCCGGAGATTTCACGTTTGAACGCTGCGACATTCGTGTCGATCTTGCCATCAAGTGTGTTAATGCGATTGGCGATCTCTTCGAGCGACTTGTCGGATTGCCCTGTGAACTCATTGAGCTGATCACGCAGTTTATCAACATCATTTTTGACAGCGTTGTGCTCGGCACGCGACGGAGCATCCTTTATCTTAAGGGTATTGATGTCGTTGCGGATGTCCTGCAGGTTGATGGTAAGCGCTTCACCATCGTTGCGGGTGAGCACATAATCGCCCTTAGCGTTCTTTTCCACCTTTTCAATGTAAGTGTTGACAGTGGCGACAGTAAGCGTGGTAGTGCCGTCAGAAATGGTAGCAGTGCCATTGGTGTTCTGCTTCAACGTGATATTCGCTGCGACATCAATCGTCTTTGTGCCGCCGTCAGCCATCGTAAAGATCAGCGTGTTGCCCTGCTTGGTAACGTCCTGCACACCGTCTTTGGTGTTGACGATGATGTCTTTAGCGCCTGCTGTACCATCATTAAAGGTGAAGGTGCCGTCACCGTTGTCGGTGATCGAGACTGTGGCAATGGACACAGTAAATGTTATAGTGCCATCAGAGATGGTGAATGTGCCATTGTTGTTTTGCTTCAGCGTAATGTTAGCTGTGACATCGATTGTCTTTGTGCTTCCATCAGCCATGGTGAAAGTGAGCGTGTTGTCTTGTTTAACAACATTTTGCACACGGTCTTTACGGTTGATGGTAATGGTTTTGGTGCTGCCTGTACCGTTGTTGAGGGTAAAGGTGTCATCACCATTGTCAATAATAGATGTTATAGCGGTGGACACAGTAAGTGTTGTGGTGCCATCAGAGATGGTAACCGTACCATCACTGTTTTGCTTCACCGTCACATTGTCTGTGACATCAATCGCACTCGTGTTACCGTTAGCTAAGGTAAAAGTAAGTGTGCTACCTTGCTTAACAACATTTCGTATACCTTTTTTGGTGTCAATGGTGATAGCTTTGAGATTGCTTGTACCATTGTTAATGGTAAAGGTGCCGTTGTTGTTGTCGGTGATGGATGTTTTGATCTTAGAAATGTCAAACGAGTAGATCACACTAGCACCAGCAGTGTTTCCATCGGATTGAACTCCGAACACATTGGGATCATTTGATCCGACGATTTCACCAGCTACTTCGATCTCGACAGTTTTACCGGCAGCTTCTGCTGGCGGAGTGTACGTAAGCACGCCATTAGCATCAATTGAAGCTCCCGGTACTGGGTTTACAAGATGGTATTTCGCTCGGAGAAAGTTTCGGTGTGCGCTCCATGAGTGTGCGAAGCCTATTTCTGGAGCTGGTAGTGTGAGTGTCTCCCCTACTTCAGGAGAGGTCGTCTTTGGTTTTGCAAATCCGATATATGACTGCATTTCATGGACTTTGACCTCTTTTTCGTTTTGCGAAAGTGTCATTACAGGATCAACTGCAGCTACCATTTCGTCAGTTGTCTTGTAATAACGGAGTTCTGCGATGCCATTTAAGGAGAATACTTCACCTACTGTTGAACGGGCGGTTCCGCCTGGCGTTACTACTTCAGCACGCCCGTGTGTTGAACGACCTGTTGATATTGTGATTGGGGCTGTGTCTTGCAAACCAGCAGCTTGAAGAACTTCTCGCGGGATTGGCGTGATGTAGGGGTCGGATTTTTCCGACGTATTTCTGTCACGTAATACTGAAATATGGCCGTCGGTGATGATCATAGGAAGAGCACCTGGCCCATCGATATTTACATAAACCATATTCCCTTTTTCAAACTGAGGGTCGTCTGCGCGTAGGGTTTCTGCCTGTGCGACATTGGTTTCGTGTGCAATTTGCACGCCACCAGTAAAGGTGACGCCTGCAGCAATAGCGAGCGCCATTGCGCGGTTGAAACGATGACGAGTAGGTGTGGTAGCCATAATACGGCCAATCCTCCTTGTAGGTACAGGTAAAGGCTGCAATTGGGCGTAGATGTTGTTCGCCCCTAGCCAATCGACTTCGCCATATGGGAATATATGACGTATGTTGTCTATTCTACAGCATGGTTGTCACCGCTGACACAATTTTGACATCCTCCCCGCCCTCACGAACGGGGATTCCTTACTACCTAGACAGCAGCAAGAGGTAAGCCTTGGTCTTTTTCCCTCTCCAAATTTGTCATGGTGCTCAAAGCGAATACGGCGAAGAAAATCAGGGAGCAACACTTTGACGAGGTTGAATCCGTGCTGTGAGACGACCACTTTTGGTCACCGAGTTACTTCGTTTCGTCTACAGGCGGTGCTTCGCTAGAGAAAGTGCGACGCTACGTGCAGGATCAGAGGAAACCACCACGGGGTCCAGGAAGGCCAGTAGACGGATAAAGCACGAGAGGCGGACTCGCTACCACCGCCCTTACGGACGGTGCCCGCGCTCGTCCGCACTTCGGTCGAAGCGCGTGAATACAATACTGCTGCACAAGCAGCAGCAGTACAAGCAATAATACCATGCACACACGCAACCCGGCGCCTGCCGGCGCCGGGCGGGCGCGCGCGTGACGCGACACCAGACGCGCTTGTGCCCCATCCACCTATAGTCCCAAGGAGTACCTCACCCATGCCCATCATCCCAGAGATCCAGCGCTACACGCTCGGCCGCAACATCCCCATCACCTTCGGTCAGGGCGATTTCGCTGTCACACTCACTGGTGATCTCGTCTACATGCCCTGGGCCCAAGGCGGCGAAAACGCCCTTGTGCTTGTCGGCCAGGACGAAGAAGGCCCCTTCGTCGAGCACATCTCGACGAACCTGACGAGCCTCATGCTCTACTGCTTCGAAGAGGACGTCTTCTGGATCAAGAACTGGTCCGAGCACACCGGCCTTGCTGAAGAAATGGCGAAAACCGGTCTCGTCGAGATCGTCCGCAAAACCGGCCCCGTTACCGCCTTCGGCGACACCGCGACCATGATGCGTGTCACGAACTTCGAGAACCTCACACCCGACGCGCCCACGGCCGCCGAGGAAGCCGAGATTGCAGCAGAGGTCGCTGAATCAACCGCTGACTAGCATCTGAACCCACACGCCCACACGCGCTGTATTCCCGCAACCCACTTCGCGGATTCGCCGCGTGCGGGCGTTGAAGTTTTTCACGCTACAACCGCACACAAGGAGCACCCCACCCATGCCTATGCCACTGCCTTTCACCAGCCAATTCGCCCAGGACGAGCTCGAAGGGGTCCTGAAGACCATCGAGGCCGCCGCCTACGATCACTACGTCTACCAGGCACTCTTGCGCCCAGCACTCATGCAGGGACTCGCCGCCTGCGACGACGGCAAGCGCCTGCGCATGCTCACCAGCGACATCTACGCTATCGCTGAAACTCTCGGCGTCGACACACGGGGCGCCGCTGTCATCGAAGCCTTCATCTTTGGCGCCGCCATCGCGATTACCGAGTCGCTTGACGAGGCGTGCCGCTGGATGCTGGATAACGAGGACGATTTCTTCCGCATCGCACGCTACCGCAGCGACGTCGAAGACGAGCTCATCGACGTCGAAGAGGTGCTCAATGACGCACCCGTCAACAACGTCATGACGTTGATCGACTCCTACGTCACCTCTGAGCAAGCCACAGCCGCACGAGACGCCTGCTTCAACACGAACCGTGCACGCCTCAGCACTGGCAGCTAAGCAATTACCTCGCTCTCACGCCTGGTAACATATACAACCATGCCAGTGCCTGTACGAACCCATCGGCGCACCGCCTACCAGGTGCGCCACCAGCGCATCGCCGACGAGATGCTCCATGACGCCAACCCGCACGGCGACCACGTGCGCACGGTGACAGCGACACTGCTGTGCGCTTCTGCGCGACTGATGCGCATGCGTATGCTTGATTCCATGCGCGAGGCGCACCCGGGACTTAGCCCCCACAAGGTTGAAGCACACACCACCATCGGTTTCGATGAACCTGCGAACGAGCGCATCCCGCGCGTGGCTATCTCTGCCACCAACACGATTACCGCCTACGGGCGCACCACCTATGCGCGCGGCGAACCGCGCCACGAGATCATCGACACCGACACGCTCACCATCGACCTCGACACACTCATCACGCTCAACGGTGGCGCGCGCCGGCTGCTGGGGCGCCACGCTGTGCCGCCAGATGTCATGCGCGACTGGGGTAACCGTAACCCCGACGAACCCGTCTATCCGCTCTATGCCACGCCATACGACCTCATGCCATATGACGAGGCGCCCACAGAGCTCGCGCAGCTCATGGCACTCGGCCTGCCGCTACACGCGCTGTGTCTCATCATGCCCGAGGAGCGCTTCGTGCGTGTCTTCGACATCTTGGACATCGACGTCGAACAGACACTCGTGGAGCGTGAGCCACTGCTCTAGCAAACAACCCGAACAAAGAAACGTGAATCACCCATGACCACCAACACAGTTGCACCCCTGACCCAAGCACGCATCGACGCCATCTATGCTGAGGCGATCAACACCCTCGGCATCACTGACCGTATCATTGCTGCATCCGAAGCCTATGCGCAGTTGCGCATGACCCACGGCGCTCACCCTGATGCACGCCCGCACATGATCGTCGCCGGCATCGATCTCGATCTCTTCATGCTGACTACGAATCAACAGCTGCGGCTTACGCGCAAGATCGCCATCCCCAACCATGTCACGGGCTGGGATGAGACCGGCGGTGAGCCCGCCCGCGACAGCGTGGACTACGCGCTCGGCATGACACTCATGTCGCTCGGCGCAAGCTACGACACCACCGCCGGCGACGGCGAGCACATCGTCACCTTCGCCTACGGCGTGCCGCTGACACACGTCGTGCGTCTCATCCTCGACTACCCCGACTGCATCCTGCCTGAGAGCCGAATCAACGCCTACGCCTGGCGCGATGCGGACAACGAGTTCGTCCACATCGAGGTCATCGACCGCGAACACCTACTCCTCGTCTACGACCTCGGCGGGCGCTTCGGCGAGTACTGGGGCTTCGTTGTCAGCACGCACGTCATGCGCAACATCTTTCCCGCAGGACGCGACTGGGGTACCTCGGCGCGCGCCTATGCCCGTGAGTACGCCCACGCAGAAGCTGATGGCGACGACGCCGCAACCATGCACGCGCGAGCGCTCGCTGCAGCCCACGGCGAAGCCCAGCAACTAGGTGCAGTACCCGACCAGGAGACCTGGTGGGCTACGGTCCTTGACAAAGCAGATGCGCAACGCAAAGGCGGAGCCTTGTAACCATCAATACACGGTCTGAGCAGCTATAATGCTGAATCGTAGCTAAACCTCCTGCATAGCACGTGAATACTATATTGTATATACACGTTTGTGTTCGCAACAAAATACGTGCTGCTATGATGTACATTGTGTTTGCGCGACACTTGTGTCCACAATGGTCGTCGCACACAGCGCGCACACCCGTGCGTCGCACGCATCTATTCACGTGTGCAGGGAGTTCATCAACGACCCTCCTTGCACACCACTCTTCAAGGAGGATCATTATAGCTCAGGCCATGAACACACGCGCCCGCGCTATCGCTATCGCAGCTGCAGGCGCTGTTGCACTCGGCGGCGTCCAGATCGCTGCTCCGACTGACTCTGTGCTGGCTACTGGTGTTGGCGCGGCCAATGCGCAGGAGGTCACCGACCAAAAGCCCGGTGTGACTACCAACGACGTGAAGTACCTCGGTATCTTCGACGCTAACGGCAAGGTCGCCGGTCCGTTCGAGTCTGCCAGCTACAATAAGTCCCAAAACTCCACCGGCCGCGTGCTCGGGACAAATGATGGTTACGAGATTCGCGGTGAGTTTTCACTTGCCAACGCTAACCCCGGTGACGAACTTCGTCTCGTTCCGGTCACCAAGTTCACCTTTCCGAACGGTGATTCCGGCACCACGTCCCACGGCGGTCTGCGTATCACCCAGACATCCGAGTGGGCAGACGTAACCCACGAGGGTGTCGTTATCGGCCAGTACCGTTACGTCAAGTCGGGTGCTATTAAACTGAAGTTCGGTGACGCCGTCGCTGATGTCAAGTCTGGCTCTGTCATTCTGTCTGCCCCGGCGATGGTCTGGGATTTCTACACCGGTCCTGAAAAGAACGGGTACGAGGGCGGTAACTGGGACGGCAAGGGGTTCACGAACCCTGTTGAAGCCACGTCCAACGCCGACGCTATTGCGTTGCCCAACGGTGGCAAGGCGGATAGGTCAACTCTCGGTGCCATCGGCACCGTGCGGTTTAACATCGCCACATCCAGTTCGACCAAGAACGCGCTGACCGCTTACGAAAGCGGCTCTCTTATTGTTGACACTGAGAACTTCACTGTTCGCCGACCGGACACCGTCATTCGTATCCCTGCCGGTGCAAACGGCACGCTCACAGTAAACCCCAACATCGACCACCCGAAGGGTGCAGACTGGTACCTTGCTGACAACATTACGTTCACACCTTTCGTCAATGTTTACGGTAAAGCCGGGACCGATGATGAGTATGAGTCAGAGCGACTGACATACGAAGAAGCACAAAAGCAGTTCCCCGGGCTGAAAATTGAGGCCAAGCGTACCGGGCGCGGTATCACCGTCACTACGTCGGGTATCCCCGAAAATGTGAAGCCGTTCGTCAGCATTAAACCAGGTAGCGATTCTAATGCTATCTCCTACGGTACTTACGTCGAGGGCGCCTCGTTGTTCTACCAAGGCAAGTTCACCGGCACCATTAACGGCGAGCCGGCAGAGCGTAACCTTTCCAACACAGTCGGTGCTATGGCCGCAATTCCGGGCCAGCCGTCTGTTGCTGGTCTTGAGAATGTGAAGCGTACCGGCGACCTGTCTGGCTCCATCGCCGGCCAGCCCGCAGGTCTTGGCGTAGATGGCTCCGTCGCCCCGGTCGGCGGCACCAAGCAGACGTTCCAGTTCTTCATCAAGAACACCGGTGACGCCCCGCTGGTTGCGCCGATTGTGACACTACCGAACGGCAAGCAGCAGGCTATTAAGAACGTGGCTATTGCTCCGAACGGCACCGGCTCCTTCAGCGTCGATTACGACGTTCCCTCAGGCAACGGCGCACTGAACTTCGACGTGTCGCTTAGCCGTGCGACGTTGTCCCCGTCGAATACCGTGTCGTTCCGCTACTCCAACGCCGCACAGTCCGACTCCGTCCCGGATTCGTTCGGCTACCCAACCGACAAGCCTATCTCCGTGAAACAGGACCAGACGGTGAAGTCCCCGGCTCCGAAGGACGCGCCGAAGAACACGAAGTACCGCATTGACCGCACTGCGAACCCGAACCTGACTTGGGCGACGGTGGACCCGAACACTGGCGTGGTAACCCTGTCCCCGTCCGCGAACGTTGTTCCGGGTAACTACGAGGTTCCGGTCGAGGCTACCTTCCCGGACGGCTCGAAGCGCACGGTTAACCTGCCTGTGCTTGTCACTGGTGTGAACCCAGCTGACCGAGTGAAGGACTTGGAGAACGAGGTCGCCAACCTGGAAAAGCAGTTGGAGGAGGAGAAGGCCAAGTCCAACGCTGACCGCGAGAAGATCGCCAAGCTGGAGGCTGAACTTAAGGCGGCGAAGGACGCGCTGAAGGTCGCCCAAGACGCAGCGAAGGCCGCTCAAGACACTGCCAACAACGCCCAGGACACCGCAAACCAGGCGTTGAAGGACCTGGCGAAGGAGCGCGGCCGTATCGACGACCTGACCAAGGATCTCGCTACCGAGCGTGCTCGCGTTGACGATCTCACCAAGCGCGCAGACAAGGCCGAGAAGGATCTCGCCGACGCACGCAAGCGCGTCGACGCCCTTGAGAAGGAGAACAAGGCTCAGCAGGGCCAGATCGATCAAGCCCGCAAGGACATCACCACGCTGAAGACCGAGGCTGATCGCCTGGGCAAGGAGCTTGAGGCGGCAAAGAAGCGTGTTGCTACTCTTGAGAAGGAGAACAAGGAACAAGCTGCTGCCATCGACGCGCTCAAGAAGCAGAACGCCGATCAGCAGGGCCAGATCGACGCACTGAAGAAGGAGAACGCCACTCAGCAAAAGCAGATCAACACCCTGCGCACTGATCTGACCAAGGCTGAAAAGCGCATCTCCACGCTGGAAACCCAGCTGCGCGAGACCCAAGCTGAGCTTGCGGCCGTCTCCGCCCGCCTCGGCGTGGTTGAGGATCGTCTGAACACCGGCCTCGGCAAGTGCATCGACACCCTCGGCGGCGGACTGCTGGCGATCGTGCCGATCATCGCTGTACTGGCCACTGCCGCCAACCACGTCCAGATGCCTGGCGTGCAGGCGCAGCTGACCCAGGCGCAGAAGCAGATGGGTGTCTACAACCCGCAGCTGGCTGACTTCATGTACAAGAACGCCGGCGCCCTGGTTGCCGGCGCGGGTGCGATCGCAGTGCTCGGCATGCTGCTGGCTCCGAACACCTGCCGCGACAACACCTCCGTCGGTGGCGCGATCGGGGAGAACCTCTCCTCTGGTCGCGTGACCGAGAAGGCTGACCAGGCTGCTGACAAGGCTGAGAACACCACCACAAAGGAAACGGTTGCTGCGAAGTAACCACAGCCTTCAACCACGACGACGCCGTCTCCTGCAACCCGCAGGGGGCGGCGTTGCCGCGTCTCTACACATACACGTACCTACAAGAAAGGACACCACCACCCAATGATCACCGAAGACTTCACCAGCTACGCCAAGGGCGCGCTGTCGCATCAGCTCGCGCGCAGCGTCGCCGCACACCCCGCGTTCGAGGATCGAGATGCTCACATCACCTACCACCGTGGCGAGTACGGTGCCATGTGCGGCGACAGCGCAACGATCACGTTTTCACCCCAGGACACCGTAACCCTGCGCGACTACGCCGGCGCAGACGGCCACGGACTTATCGTCACTGTGACGATGAACGGTGACACGCACACGCCAACGTACTACATGCGCCACACCCCGCTCGGCATCGCTGATGCCGACTGGCGCACACTCACCGTCGACACCATCGCCCACAACGCGGCGCCGGCGGCAGCGCCGGCATAGCAAGCAACAATCAACCCGAACCACCGCACGAGAAAGTACCTTCACCCATGACAGCCCCACACGCCAACGACGCAAGCTTCGACTCCCACTCGCTCGCGCATCGCGTCACCCGCGCGCTCGCAGCGAGTGACCACGTGGACGTGCACAGTATCACCTACTACCCCAGGCGCGCCGAAACATACCCGGCTGCAACACTCGCACTGCCACACGGCGTCTGGTGTGTTGTACGCGACGCCTGGGGCACAACACCCACCACAGGGCGCGGCTGCCTCGATATCGACATCACCGTCGAAACTGGCACAACTGCAACTGGCAGCAACCTTGTAACCCTCGCCACCATGCAACTCAACGCAAACGCCTGCCCAGATGTGCACATGGACACCTGGGAAGACTGGGCAACAAGCATCATCATCGACACACTCGCTGATACTGCTCGCGTACTCGGCGTCACTGTCTAACAACTACAACCCACACACACACACACACACTCACCGAAAGGACATATCGCCATGGCAACTATCACCCGAGACATGCTCGACGCACTCACCAAGCAGTTTGCACCTGAGCGCCCGAAGGATTACGAGAACCTCACATTCACCACTGGTGCTCGCACCGCCGTTTACGACATCGCCACCGCGCTGCGCGGCGTGCTCGATGCAGGCAGCGACGAGGCCGCCCGCGACATTATCGACACCCTGCTGGAGACCTTCGACAACTACGCTGACGAGCGCGTATTCACGCTCTACTGGCTCACCGGCGACGCGCAGACCGTGAAAGGCCCAGACATCGCCACGGCAATGAACAACGCTGGCATCGGCGCCGGCGCACTTAGTGCCCTCGACTTCTGGGCTGCTGGGCCGCAAGACCCAGACTACTACTGGGACAAGGAAAAGCACGCATGGTCGCGCACATCCTGGGACAAGAACAACGCAGAGGACAACGAAGACTAAACAATCCGAAAGGAACAGCGTCAACCATGACTGCTGCAACCCCAACCTTGAGTGAAGATCTCACCCGATACGCAAAATCCTCGCTCGCTCACCAGCTCGCACGTATCGTCGCCACCACGCCTGCATGCGCTCATGACGCCGCGCATCTGCACTACGTGCGCGCAGGTGAGCATGGCGACGGACCGTTTCGCGCACGCACCTCGATTGCAAAAATCGTCTTCCATGAGGGAAGTGCGCTCTGGCTCTACGACAACGACACCGCGCCCAACTTCGGCATCACTGTCGTCTCCTACAGCAAGGGCGGATTCGCGCAAGATATGCGCAGCTACATGCGAAACGACTTGCGCGAACTCGACGACGCGACCTGGCGCACGCACATTGCAACCGTCATCGCCGACGACTTCATGCCGGCACTGTCCATGCGTACACACTACGGCGACCCACGCACACGGTAAATCCACCTCAACCAACCCCCCCCCAAGGAGACCACCGCTCATGAACCTGTTCAAGCGCAACCAATCTGCGCAAGCCACAGCAAAACCCACTCTCAACGATCTCGCGCAAGCACATGAAACCATCACCTACCCCGAAGGTGTCATCATGTTCGCACCAGATGCGATTCGGCGCACCGAGGGCTTGCCGGTCGACGTCACGCTCGGCAACCTGCTCACCATGGCACACGCGCCACAGGCCCGCGAGACAGCCGCACAGCGCGGGCACATCCACGGGCTCTTTCACCGCACCGCGTCGATTTCTGAGATCGAGCCCCAGCTCTACTCGCACTGCGCAAACAACCCGACGTCGATCGCGAACTGGCTGCCGCCACTGATTGCAGCACATGCACGCCATGCGTCGATCATGGGCGCCCCGTCCGCACTGCACATCCCACGCACGCAGGTGATGCGCCTTGACGAGCCGCTCGCGCAGTTCACGCGTGTGGCGTACAACGAGACAAACCAGATCTCGCGCGAGACTTTCAACGCCTACCTTGCTGACGCTTTCGACTTGAACAACACCATGTTCCTCAAAACCGGCACCTTCTCTGGCAAGTTCCAATACGCCAACTGCAAGGTGCAAGAGCCCGACGAGCTCGGCGAGTACGTGCAGGTAGTCACCAACCACGCCATGGTCGTGGGCGCCGGCGAGAGCATCGACATCGCCGTACGCGATTACATCGAGGATCACGACAACACCCGCCCCACCATCTACGGCGGCATGCCGCTGCGGTGTGAGTACCGCGTGTTTGTCGACTTCGGCCACATCGACGCCGACAGCGAGGAATACTACGCCGCGCACATGGGCGTGCCGCTGACACGCACGGCGCTGCGTCACGCCTTCGCGCTCGACAACCTGGGTGCCCCGCACCCGGGCGCCGGCTTGCCTGTGCCACGGGTACTAGGGGTAACCCACTATTGGCACCCGCGCGTGATGCGCGCGCACTTACAGCGCGTCGCCTCTGACGCAGCCTACGCGCAGTACAGCGCCGTCCACGAGGTGCGCGAAGCTGAAGCCGAGCGCGACACCTTCTACGCGTATGAAGACACACTGCGTAAGCTCTTCGACGCCCACCAGCACGAGGTCACCCGCGAGGTCGCGGCACTGTTGCCCTATATGCAGCGCGCGGGCTTTCGCGGCGCCTGGTCCATCGACGTCATGGTCAACCGCGAGGCCAACGGTAGCGACACGTTCTATCTCATCGACATGGCACTCGCCTGTGAGTCTGCGCTCATCGACGAGCTCTATACTGTGGATGAATTGCGCTTCGTCGACGTCGACACGCTGCGCCGTGTGACCGACGGGTGCATCTTCGCCTACCCAGATTCGCCCGCGTTCGCTGTGGGCGAACACGTTGACGGCCACGGTGTCACTCACCGTCTCATCGCAGGTGCAACTGAGGCTGCACTCGCTGTCGGCGTTGAGGCTGGGATCATCCCCACCGACGGCTCTGCCGTGCCAAGCGTGCGCGGAGCACACGGCGACTTGGTTTCTGGGCCTGCATCTGAGACACGAAATACAACACAGGCAGTGGACGGCGAAGGGCGGCGCGTCATCGACAAGTGACACACAGTAACCAGGTGCAACTCCGCTAACATCAACAGGCAGTTACGTCTGATACGCACCTGCAGGTAGGCGGATACGTAAGACAGACAGACACACACATCACCCCCGGAGCTTCTTGCTTTACACACCGGGGGTGATGTTTTTGTAGCGCATGTGTGTGTCCATGGTGTATTATGAATCCAGCTGATATAACCACATGTGGTTTACAGCACCGTCACCGTACTCACTTCTTCTTTTGGAGGTTTTTGCCATGTCTATGGCCCCTATCCACTCTCGTTTCTCCCGTAAAACCCTTGGTGTTGCTATTGCAACTGCTGTTGCTACTGGCGGCGTCACCATTCCGCAAGCCAACGCTATCGGCGGACATGATTACCAATACATGTATTGGCACATGGACGGAACACTTGCTTCTGAACAGGTCTTGGAAGAAAACAACCCCCTTCTAATGTTTCCTGAATGGGGTCTATACAACGGGGGCGGTGTATACAATGCAATCCCAATCAGCGCCGACGGACAAAACACAGTTGCAGGTATCGGCGGACAGAGTACTTCCGGCATGACACCCGCAGCAACAGTGGCAAGAAATGAAGCGGGCGGACGTGATATTATTCCCTATGCCACATCCATGCCGCTCAATGAGCTCACCATCACATACTCAAATGAGGACCCGCAAGCTATCTCTATGGATAGTAAAAAAGTCCTCTATGCAGTCCTGTCAATCGCTCAAGAGATAGATAACGCGGGTGGGCTCACCGAAGATTTGAAACAACGTCTTATTGCCAACGGCTATACCGGTGATTTTACACTCAACGAAAATGACACATATGCACCCAAACAAAATGCAGAGTTCATCGGTGCTAACAGCAAAGATTTCAAATCCACCCCAGAAGAACTTCTTGACGCGTTCCTGAACTCTGACGCTGGAGCTGGATTCAGGGAAGAGGCTGAATATTTAACGAAGGCACTAAAAAACGGGGAAATCACTCAAGAAGAGTACGATCAAAGCCTCATACAGTTCATAGTGCCACCAACCACAGCTGATAAGGTTGTCGGAGACATCGCAACCCTTGTTGGTATGGTGCAATCTGCTCACACCAACGCCAGGTATTTTGTAGAAGATCCAACAAACGTCACATTTGATGACATTGAAAACATTTCTACTACACTCCCGCCAAATAAAGAAGCTCTTGCCGACGAAGACAGCGTGGCGCTGCGAACGGCCGTTATCAACATGGCTCGTCAAATCCCAGACGAGACAATTAATAACTCTAATGTCGTCGTTCGCTATGTTTCTCGTGAATACGACCCAATCGCAGAAGCGAACTACCCACTCATCATGTCGCTGACGGAGTCGGAAACTGACAAGGTCAGTGTCCCAGAAACCACCACTCCATCCGAAGAGCTCCACGTCACCAATGTCGAGAAGCAGCCGAACGGTGACTACCTTGTCACCCGCAACGACGGTGAGACATGGACCATCGAACTCAAGGACATCCGTGACAAGATCGCTGAGCTCGAAACCAAGGACGCTCCGTCCCGCGATGAGTTCAACAACGTCAAGAACAAGATCGACAACCTCAACAAAGATGTCGACAATCTGAAAGCTGCAGACGAGCGCATCAACACCGAGATCGAGAAGCTCAAAAACGACGTCGCAGGTCTTGACACCCGCCTCGGCAATCTTGAAAACCGCGTGACTAACCTGGAGAACGCGTCCATCAAGGAAGTTCGCGACAACGGCGACGGCACCTACACGCTGATCCGCAACGACGGCTCCAAAGTCACTGGCACCATCGACACCTCCGGTGCTGTCACCAACATCACCACCGACGGCAAGGGCAACCTCATCGTCACCACTGACGGCAAGGACCAGACCGTCCCACTCGACAAGGTGACCATCACCGAGGCGAACAAGGGTACGCCAAACCACACCATCACCATTACAGTGCCGGGCGAGAAGCCATTCACGTTCAACGTCTACGACACCTACGTCACCGACATCAAGAAAAACGACGAGGGTGACTACGATGTCTACCGCTCTGATGTGAAGGGTGTCTGGAAGACCATCAAGTTCGACAAGCTGCGCGAGGAAATTAAAAACCTCAAGGGCAAGGACGCTAAGCAAGACGAGCGTCTTAACAACCTTGAAAACAAGCTCAACGACGCAAATGACGATCTTGACAACCTCGCTAACAAGGTCGCCAAGAACGAAGGCGCGATCGAAGATCACCGTAAGACTATCGGTGACATCCTTGTCAAAATCGGCAATGTTGAGGGCGACATCACCAATATCAAGGACGAGCTGACCCGCCTCGACGGCCAAGATATCAAGGAAGTCCGCGACAACGGTGACGGCACCTACACGCTGATCCGTAATAACGGTGATGAGGTCAAGGCTGACATCGGCAGCTCCGAGACTGTCACCGGCATTACGCCGAATAAGGACGGCTCGATTACCATCCACAAGATCGACGGCTCTAACGTCAAGGTGGACCTTGCCAAGGTGAAAATCACCGAGGCAAACAAGGGCACACCGAACCACACCATCACCATTACGGTGCCGGGTGAGAAGCCGTTCACCTTCAACGCCTACGACAATTACATTGTCGACGTGAAGCGCGAGAACAACGGCAACTACACCGTGGTACGCCGCGACGGTGAATCTTGGGAAATCAATCTCAAGGACATCCGCGATCGAATTACAGCTCTTGAGGATAAGGACTCCCCGACCCGTGCTGAGTTCGACAAGGTGAAAAAGGATCTTGCTAATCTCACCAACCGCGTCGACGCTGAGTTCACAAACATCGACAACCGTTTCACCAAGGTTGAAGGTGACATCACCAACCTGCGCAACGACCTCACCGCGCTGGAAAACCGCGTCACCAAGGTTGAAGCACGTCTGACCAAGGTCGAAGGTCGCACCGACGCCATCACCAAGTGCCTCTACGGCACCGGCATGGCAGCAATCCCAGCAGCGCTTGGCCTTCCGCTGGCGCTGATGACGCAGATCCAGATTCCTGGCATCGCACAACTCAACGCTGACATCCAACGGCAGATCGGCATCTACAACGAGGATCTCGCCAAGATGTGGGGCCAATACGGCGGCGTGCTCCAAGCCGCCGCAGCCGTGTCGGTACTTGCCGGCATGATCGGTGGCCTGGCTTACATCACAAACGAGTGCAAGCCGCTAACTCAAACAGATGCCGCACAGGCGACTGACCTCGGTCAGCTCAGCTCCAAGTTGGAGCAGAGATCTTCCCGCAATAAGTAATAACCTCTGGTAGCAGGCGCGCTGAACGCGCGCCTGCGGGCGGGAGTGTGCGTAGGGTTCACATGCCTTGCGTGTTCTCAAACAACACACCACAGAAAAACGCTGCACTTCGGGGCTTTTAAGCACATCCGAAGCGCAGCATTTTTCTTTGGTTGCCTCGACCATCAAACTCAAAGGAATCCAACCAATGCACCACGACAACCCGACGCAGCTTTTCCCGGACGCACACCCCGACGACATCGCACGTGACGCACACGGCAACATCTACACCTTCGATGACGCGACTATCCGTGCACTCGATGACAACATCAAAGCCATGCTGCCGAACCACAGCTTTGAAGGCGCTCATCTGCGATGGCTGCTCAGCGATCTTGGGGGAGAAGGCATCGAGATGCACTTTGCCATTCAGCCTGAACACACACACCTCAACGAGCACACAAGCGTGCGCGCCATCATCTTGCCCCGCCGCGAACCAAACATGTGCCGGTTGCGCGTCGTTGTCAACCCGTCCGAGGGCTACAGCACGCAGCTTACCCGCGACGTCACCATCGACGACGCCCCTGCTGTACTCATGGATCTGCTGAGCACCGCAATTGGCGCAGATGATATGCCCTAATAGTGTCTCCGTGCGCGGATACACCTACAGCGAAAACCCTTCGCCCACGTCACGCTGCGCACGCACGTGCCTGCATCGGCTACACTCAGTAGGCGATGAACGAGCACGACTCCTGCACCATCGGTGACAGGCGCGCCTGCCGCGCGCCTGCGGGCGTGCGCATGCGTAAGGTGCACACGCCTTGCGTGTTCTCAAATAACACACCACAGAAATTCGCTGCACTTCGGGGCTTTTATGCACGCCGAAGCGCAGCGTTTTTCTTTTGTGACCGCGACCATCATCATCCTTGGAAAGGCATCACTCCCATCATGACCACCGCAAATTTGCCTATGCACGCACACCCTGCAGAGATCGCCTACGACCACGACGGCAACCCTTGCAGCATGAATGAGCGCACCCAAGCGCAGATCATCGCCGAGGTGACCCACCACAACGGCTACAATCCAACCGTCACCCACACAGGCGCCTGCGGCATCGAAGTGGAGTACCAGTTCGCTAGCCGAGCGACAGGCAGGCTCATCATCCTGCCGACGAGTGAGTCGCAGATCTACCGGCTCAACTTCCAGTGCCGCAGCAACGCCTTGCACGACAGCACACGCCTGCACCAAGTACACGTAGGCGACATCGCCGGCACGGTATGCGACATGCTTGCCGCAGCCGCCGCGCACGTGGCCGTGAGCTCACAGCCGGCATAAGCAACACACACATGAGATTGGAATCAGCCAATGAGCAGAGACTTCCGCGACCAGCGCGGCGGGCACCGTGGCGGCTACGCCATCAACAGCAAAAATCACGCAGAGTTCGCGCGCCAATGTCGCAGATCCGCACGCGCAAAGGTCAAACACGCCTTGCGTAAAGGCGAGGAGCCAGACCCCCGCTATGCCGTAGAAACGCTGTACTACGACTAGATCATTCCCCCCCTCTAAGCAACCAGGAGGGGCGCGTGCATGCGCCGCGCCCTCGGGAGGGTGGGTGAACAGGCGGTACATGCGCGTGTAGGACACGTGCATGTTCGTGTACGGCCGTCTGTCATTTCGTACACGCATCCTTTTTCGCTTCGTTCTTCCTGAAGCATCTTGCAATGCGATTTGATGAAACCGCGCCCTCCATGCTGCAGCATGAGGGCGCTGTTTTTTTCATACGTCGCGCCATCACCTGACACACAGAAAGAGAACCGCCACCATGCACACTGGTATCCGCCTCGACGCACAATCCATCCGCGATGAAATCGACGACCGTCTCGAAAACGACATCATCACAGAAGCGAACGCTGACATCATCGAAAAGCTCGACGACGAAGCAATCAACGCGGCCATCGACGCGAGCGTCGATGATGACTTCTGGCAGGCCTACGACAATGCACGCTCCGACGCGATCGCGCGTTTGCTGAGGACACAAATGTAGACTCATACACAACATTGACACCACCGCTGGTATAGAAAGAGACACACCATCATGCGCTCCGACATCTACGTCAACCCGGCATCTATCCGCAAGGACATCGAAGAACGTTTTCGCAACGGCGAAATCATAGAACCAGACATCAGTATACTTCGCTCACTGAGCGACAAACAGATCGATGAAGCGATCGATGCATGTATTGACAATGGATTCTGGGAACTCTACGACAATCTGCGCTGTGAGGTAATTGACGACTTAATACACAAATACGATCCGCACACCCAGATGTAGACTCACACCCTATGGAGATCCGTGCATACATCGGCCTCGGCCTACTCGTCGTCCAAGCGTGCATCGCACTCGCACTCGTCGTCTCGCTGCGCCGCACGCGTGAGCCCGCCGGCATCTCGCTGCTCAGTGAGACAGCCTGGGTCGTCGCAGGTCTCGGCTGGCTCGCCTACGGCGTGGCCACATCGAGTGTGGTGCTTGTAGCCTCCGGCACGCTGGCAGCACTTAGCTCAGCCGCTGTGCTCGTCTGTCTGCGAGACAGCATCGACGCCAAACGTCGGCGCGAGCTCGCGGCCGCAGGTACTATCTGCGCTGCACTCGCCATCGCCGCGACAGCTATCTGGCACACCCCCGGCTTGGGCGTCTTCCTCGCCGTCTTCGGACTCGTGCAGTTCCTGCCGCAGCTACACGTGTCGGTGCGGCACATCCTCAGCCGCACGGGCGCGAGCGTGCCGCTTGCCGGTGCTGCACTGCGCACGATCTATACGGCAACCTGGGCGCTCTACGCGGGCGCCTGGTGGCTGTGGGACATACAGCCACATGAGATGGACTGGCCGCTGGCCGTGTGGGGTATTACTGGCGCCGTCACCTTCGGCCTGCAGTTCGTCACGGGGCTGATGACCACACGCGAGAACGCCCGTGTCGTCAGTGTTCCTATGCCGAGCAAGTAAGATACATGTCATGCGCGAGATCCCAGAGCCCTACAGCAACATACCAGGCCACACGCCAAACCGTGTGTCCGACAACACGCCCGGCCCCATCTACATGGCCGGTCGTGACATCGTCATCAACAACTATGCGACGCCGAACGCCATACCTGGATCTGCGCCTGCGCCTATATCGCGCGAGGATCTGCGCCCGCAGCATGTCTCATCTCGCGTGTACGACTTCCGCCACATCCGGCGCATCTCGCCGAAGGCGTGGGCGACCATCTCGCTCATCCTCGGTGTCACCGTGCTCGTCACCGCCGTGATGGGCACCCAGTCGCTGCGCGACGCAATCGGCATGGTGCTCATGGGTGCTGCCGTCACCATCCCCGGCGTCTGGTGGCACTACTGCGAGCACCAGGACAAGGAAGCACGCAGGCGCCACGCTCGCGCACAGGCCGAGATGGAACAGACCGCAGCGCTGCTCGACGAGCACGTCGATGCATCCATCATCAAAGGCATGGGCACCTTGCCTGCACCAGAACCAATGTCGCGTCACTGGGCATTTATCACCGCCGGCTGCGTGGCGCTAGCCATGATCGGCGGCGGCATACTCGATACTGAACAAGCGCCACCTGCAGCCACACATCAGCCCATCGAAGCGCCGGCTGCACCCTAGTCGCCCAGACCCATGCTGTAGGGTCGCATATCGCGCGGGCCCACACGGCCAAGACCCAAGCTGCTTTTGCCATAAGGGCGCTGCGCACGAACCTGCGCCGCCACCCCGTCAAAAGGGCCGACGTAGCGCGTATGACGCGCACTTGCGGGCTGATACTCCACACACGCAACCGCTGCTACACGCACAGCTGCGTCTATGTCTGCATCCGCTGACAGCGCGTCTGCACCCCACGCCGCAACCTGCATCGTCGCACCGCTTACGGATTCAACCGTGACGGCGTCTCGCGTGACGTGCACGCGGTCGACGATCGCAAAACGCTGCGACGTATTGGAAGAAAAGCGCCCGTGGCGGTCGCGGTGGAGGGTGGCGTCGTGGGAGCCGGGCTCCCGGTGCACCACATCGGCACCGCCAGTACAGGCGTCGAAGACACACATGATCGCGCGCTCCGCGTCAACCATGTTCATGCCCACAGGCGCTGTAACACGCACGACATCGCCGACCTCGTACACCAGTCGCTCACCGGCGCTACCGCGCGCGATCACGCGGGGGTGAGTGTGTGGTGGCATGTGTTCATGAGCTGGAATAATCCTCATGCATCAGCATTGTAGCCACCGGCCAGAGACCCCACCGAAGAAAGGACCAACCTCATCCATGACTGTCCCTATGCTTGTCTTTGTCATCACGTTCACCATGTCGCTGACTGCCTTCGGCCTCGGCATCGCACTCTATAGCCGCATGCAAGCCGCATCCTCCATCGGCGCGGTCGTGCTCGGCGCGCTCGGCGTCGCATCGTCGATCGCCGCAATGCTCACCGCGACGCAGATCTAGCGGCAACAACGACAACAACACCAACCAAGGAGATGTAACCACCCATGGCAACACTAACCAGCCACCCCGCGTACCGCGAGGATCTTTCTACCGACATCCGCGCCATCTTTGTCCCGGCGGACACCGGCAGCGTACTCGACACGCTGATTTGCGCCAACCCCTCCCACGGCTCGGTGAGCTTCATCAACGGCTACGACAACGTGGACGAAATCCTCGATCCCTACGGCGAGGGGATCATCAACATGTACCTCGGTACCGAGTCGCGCGCTGTCGCCGACGCGCTGCGCGCTGTGTCGCTGCTCTACGAGGCCCACCACGACACCTGGTGGCCGGCGTTCTCCTGTGTTCCACACACCACCGGCAACGACACCGACGTCGTCATCACCGCCGACCCGGAGTACTCGCGAAACCTCATCGTGCACTACATCGAAAGCGGCTACGAGGGTGGCGCCGCACAGGTAGAGCTGGGCTACGACACACTTGCTGCCGTCGTGGAATGCTTAGAGCACGTGAACCGCTTCGTGCAGCCGCAGTAACCGAGAACACGCACATTCATGACGCCAATCATACTCATCGTCGTCCTTGTACTCATTGCCGTACTGGCGACGTTCATTTTTACCCACCCCGACACCCACCACACAGTGCGCTCGACGATCATCATGATCTTCGGCGTACTCACCATTGTCGCAGCGACTGGTGCCGTGCTCGTTGCAATGGCGCAACAGTAAACGACATAAGGAGTCCACCAAAACACCCCGAGGGCACCCCGCCTCAACGCGTAATGAAGGATCAATATGACACAAAAAACAACGAACACACTCGACACCGTCTACACATTCGACCATAACCTCTACAACGACACGCTCAGTGAATTTCACGTATCACCAGGATGGCTACTCGTACTCTTGACACTGGGCATGCTCACTCTCGCTCTTGTGATGTTCAACTTCATCGGATTTGCCCTTATTGTCGGCGCCGTTACCGGATTTCTCGGACTACAACTTTTCAACGTCACCACCTTCGGCGATGACCATATCGAAGAGCATTATGAAAACAGCCTCAGAGCGTATATCGATGAGCATCAAGACGAGTTCGATGACAGCGTCGCGACATGGCTTGCTGGACACGATCTCACCCGAGATGAGCTGTGTGGCAGCGACACCGTCATCAACCCCGACACGCTAGAACCAATCACTACAAACGACACGCTCATCTGCGGTACTGACCCACACAGCGTGCAGCCCGGCGCATTCACACTGAATGACCGTGACGGCGCTGTAGTATACGGCGGCGAAGATCGCGATCGTGTCGTTATGTCGTACCGCACACCGACAGATAAAAGAGACACTCTTCAACCCCGCTAGCAATGAAAGAAGCAGTTAACCTAGCCAAAAATCCCCCGACTTTGAAGTACGGGGAAAAATCAAGAACAGGAGTACCTACAACCATGACTGACACCACACCCATCTTCGCCGTCGGCTGCGACATCGAAACCACCGACCTCGACGTCGACACCCTCGACGTGCTGGAAGTCAGCCTCGTCGCCTTCGATAGCGATCTCAACGTCATCGACGCAATCGCCATCGTCATCCATCACGAGCTCGATCAGCTGCGAATGAACGGCATCGTCGCTCAAATGCACACCAAAAACAACCTCCTGCGCGACGTCGAGAACGCCACGTGGCCGTTGGACAAGGCGGAGGCAAAACTCTGCGACTGGATGGACGATTACATCGACAATGAAGGCCGCCTGCCGTACATGCTCGGCTCGTCTCTCACGTTCGACCGCAACGTGCTTGCACGGCATATGCCGGAACTCGCCAAGCGCTTCCACTATCGCTCGCTCGATGCGACCACAGTGAAGATCCTCGCAGAAGCAGGTGGCGTTGACCTTCAGCTTGACGCATCACTCCACCGTGCTCTTGACGACACCTACCGCTCAGCCATGATCCTGCGCAACGGATACCTCAAGGTCATCGACAGGCTGCACGACGCTGAAGCAACTGCTGGCACGAGCACCAGCACCGCCAACAAGGCCAACTACAACGCCTAAGCTTGCAGCGCCTTATGCAGCGCGCGCGTCGTCGATCTCACGCCAAACCCGTCGACGTCGCCTGCGACATCAACCGCGACACGCTCATAGGTGTGCCGCACCAGCCGCGCACACAGTATGCCAGCAACAACACTGAGCAGCACATGGCCGTATGCGCAGCCAAGTACCGTCATCATCGCAACGACGAGATAGTTCACCGCTGCCATGCTGGCAATTTCCTCATCGGAGACGCGCTGCTGTAACCACTCGACACACTGTATGGTGTACTCGCCGGCATAGGCGCGACTCACCGGGTGCTGGGCTACATACGCTTCCGCTTCGTTGCTGCCGATCGCGACCAACACTAGCTGATACATGCACGCCAATGCCGGCACAAACGCCAGCAGACACGGCCCAAACAGCGAAAAATCGTACAACACGAATGCAAGCGCAAACACGCTAAGCACACACATGCCAGCAAATACTGCGTCCAGCACACGCCGGGCACGCGACTTCATCAGAATGTAGCGAAGCACGCCCAATTGCACAGCACTCAGCCACGCGCCGGGGCCTGCTGCCACAACCGCACGCGCTCGGCGCAGAATGTTCGCGATCATAAGGCAACATCCTACCATAAACCACCAACAGAAAGACCATCCACCATGGACATCCACGAACTGACCCGAAACAACAACCTCGGTAAAATCTTCGCGCTCATCCCAAGTAGCATCGGCTACTACCCGACGAACTCACTCATCGTGATGAACCTCGGCGTAACAGACGACAACGCCGTCGACGTCGGCCCCATGCTGCGCGCTGACCTCGACACGCTCACACGCGACGATCTCGTGGACGCGATCACCATGTACGGCACTGTCGCCGACATCGTGCTTTGCCTCATCGTCGGCAACGAGAACACCATCGACGCGGACGTCTACGACGAACTCATCGACGCCGAACGCCACGGCCATATTGCCGGTGTGTGGCGCACGGACGACATTGCCGAAGACGAAGCGTTTATTCAGCTTGTACCTGAAACAGACACGCCTATAGGCGGCACCATCGCATCAGTCATAGCAAACCCAATGGCGCACCACCTACTGAGCAAAGGCGTGCTGCCGGAAGTCGACCGTGAGACGCGGCTAAACTACTTCGCTTACGCAGGCGACAACGAGGACATGACGAGGCTTGAGCGCGCTGCCGCAACGATCGCACGCACAGCAAGCATCTTGATGCGCGACGCACACGACCCAACCATGATGGCTGCACTCGTCGAGACTGCAATCAACACCATCGAACACGCACCGGAGGGCGATCTTCTGCCAGATGTCATCACCGTCCCTGACGCACATGTCGACAAAGTGGAGCTCGCCGCGCTCATGGCCTGTATCGGCACACCGCGCGGCCGCGATGCGCTCGCACTCACGCTGCTGGATCACCCGCGCCGGGCAAGCCATGTGCTGCTGTCTATTGCAACGCACACGCGCGGCGAGATCCGCGCCAACGCGCTGTGTCTGTGGGCGCTTATCACAGTGCACGAGCAGTTAAGCTCTATCGCGCACATCGCACTTGAGGTAGCCGCACAAGAGGTGCCAGGCCACAACTTGACGCGCCTGCTCACCCAAGCCCTCAACGCCGGCCTGTACACCCAGCTCATCACGAACTTCGTCAAGGGTTCCAGCGACACGCTCGACATGCTCGGCATCGAGTATGAGGGGCCGCGTGGCATCCTCAGCTAGGCTGGAGGCCATGCTGGGCTCACTGATCATCTATGCCGACGCCGCTATGCTGCTTCTCGCAACCATGAGCACCACCGCAGCGGTGGTGCTCATGTGGCCGGCGCGCGCCATGCGCACGCCACTTGTAGTCACCTACGCCACGATCATCGGTGCCTGCGGCATGGCCGGCGTTGTGTTCGGCACGCATGTGTGGATTGGGCTGCGTGCAGACCCAGACGCGGCAGTGCTCAACCAGGGACTTATCATCCCCACCCTCGCCACACTCGGCATCGTCGGCGCCATGCTGCACATGCTGCGCAGGTTCCTGACGACACACCCCATGACGCACCCGAGCACTGCTGGTGTTGGCGCTGCAGCCGTAGGCATGTACTTCGCACCGGTGATGTTCAGCCTACCGCTGACACTCATCCCGCCTGCAACACACGACAACCTGGGGCTTGACATCGTCTACGACCAGCTCGTGCCGTACGTCTACTGGGGCAGTGTCGCACTGAGCATCGCATTGATGATCTGGGCGTGCACGCTGCCGCGTACACGCCGCACACTCGATGCAACCACTGCGCCCACCCCACCCACCATGACCGAAACTGACACACATCATCCTCAACCGTAAAGGAAGTGACCACTCCCATGTCCCACAACCCCGCAAACTCCGCAGCAGCGCGCGAGATCCTCATGCAATCCGGCCTCATGCTCGCCACCACGAACACCGTCATTGAGGCACTTGAAGGCGCCGGCATCTTGGAAGCAAACCCAGCCGACGCACTGCCGAGCACCATCAGCTTTGCCGCAGGCGACAACCGCTACATCCATGTCACCCCAGCTGGCAGCATCATCGACCAGCAACCAGGCGTTATCAGCATGTACCAGCCGCATGAGGCTGCAACCATCGAGCACTTGAAAACGCGCGCGAGTGCGTTGGACAAAGCGCTGCGTCTTAGCGAACAACGCTTTAAAAAAATGCAGTACCTCGGCCTTGATTTCGACTTCAACCAAGAGCTCGCCGATCACGCTGATGCGGTGGATTTCCAGAACGAAATCCAGTCCTCCACCATCAGCGGTGTGGGTCCCGCCGAAAACATGGCAAGCACCCTGCGCTACACCATGGACAAGACGTACAAAGAGCAGATCGACGCTGCTGAAGCGCGCATTGCCGCACAGGAGGGGGCCTAAATAGCACACCCTAACACCCCGAGGGTGCCCCCGCTTTTAAGCGTGGGAGGTGAATCGGGGTAAACATTACAATATGTTGTACCATATCGCATACATATGCTATGATCGGTAGTGCAAAGAGAAACTCGCGAGAGCCAAGCGGCGTTGCTCTTTACACAACATACGACCTCGTATGATGGATTATGGGGTGGGAAGCACCCCTTGGTGAGAGCTTGTCAGCCTGGGTCTGCTGGTTCAACCGGCGCCCAGCAGAGCTCAAGGATCCATAAACCGCATACCCTAGCATCATGCTAGAGGTAGAAATCCCCCGCTTTCAAGCGTGGGGAGGACTTCAAGCACAAGCACCCTTTGTCACCACGACACAGGGTGCTTTTCTTTTTGTCACATGTGCGCAAACAACACCCATTTTACGCCAATGTCTGCAGCACACCACCACGGCATTACACCGCGTGCACGCCCGCGCTGCTCACCCCGACATAGCTGCAATTTGGGCGCAATATACTGGCGCACTTGCCGGCACCTGCTGGTGCCGGACGGGGGCGGGGTGTGACATGCACTGTGTGCAGCCTCACCAGCACGCACCCAACAACCGACCCAAGGAACACCAACCATGAGCAATGCAACACCCACCTATGGCAACCCTGCTGACTACCAGGGCCAGCCCCTATGCCGCTGCTGCGGCGTGGATGCAGACGGCATCTTCTGGCCTGACTGCGAACACCCAAAGCACACGCACAATGACACCTGTGCCCGCTACACCTTCCTCGACGAGGACATCCACGGCACCGACGTGTGCGACGTATGCGAAGCACGCTTGCGCGCGCAGCTGCACGCCTAAACTCCACCACCGCGCTTAGCTCGACTAACTGACGTGTGTAAAGCAAACACCCTGTATACACAGGGTGTTTGCTTTTTACTACTTATGTTACAATTATGCCTACGACACCGTAAGTTACGAAGCAGAAAGGTTGCATACCACCATGCCAAACGTAAGCCTCTTCAACAACGACGACGATAGCTTCAGCGAGCGCTCCCACAAACGCCACGAGGATGCCAAGCGTATGCACGAAGTTGGCGAAGAATACCCAGGGGAGTTCAAAGACGTCTTTGGCAAAAGCCAGGACGACTGGTTCGACGACGACGACGACTGGTGATGCTACGCATTAGACGAGGCTCGCGTGCATCTATTTATGATACAATTGTTCCATGCCGCGCCAATACAGCACCTACCGTGCCACACCAGAGACTGATCCCGAGCGCCTGCGCGCACTCAAACGCGAGGCGTTCGACATCGCATGCACCGACGATCCCAAAGTGATCTCGCGCACCAACTTGCTTCGCCGCCCCGGCTGGTCTGAGGACATGGTTGCGCAACTGCTTGGCGCGGAAGACTTCACCACCCAGAACATGCGCAACAAGAAGCTTACCAACAGGTACTTTCTGCTCACGCGCGTGCACAAGGCGGAAACCTACAAAATCTTCCAGCACAACCTTGACAGCACCGCCGCCCGCAGACAAGCTGCGAAAAAGGCCGTCGCCACCAAGCGCGCACACACCCAAGCGCTCCTTGACGAACGCATCCAGGCCATTGTGCTCAAACCCAACTACACAGGCCTGACAAAAACCCGCCTGCACAAGAAAGCAGTGCATCATTACAACATGGTGCACAGCTACTGGGCAGAAATAGACGGCCGCGACTTTGAACCCATCCGCTACCGCGACTGCGACACCGTGTTCCTCAACCGCATCACCGTGAACATGCTGCGCCACGCCGGCACCACTTACGACGAAGAGTTAGACATCTACATTGGCAAAGTGGGCAAGGCTGAGGCTGTCGAGCACGTGCGCGTGCATATCTACAATCTCATTGCCGCAGAATACCCGCACCTCGCCAAAGAGTGCGCACTGCAGCGCGAGCGGAAAGGGTTGCCGGTGGATGCGGTACACACAGCATGAACCCTTAAACATTCAGCGGTGGTAGGTCACGACTGCGCCACGACAATCTTCGTCGACGTCGGCGCACGGCCAGTCGCCGCTGCCTGGTGATACAGATGGGCGAAGCCCAGCATGACGAGCCCCGGCACAAGCACGATACCAACAATGGTGATGCTTACACCAAGCGACGTGAGCGTCAGCAGCAACCCTGCGCCAAGGCTGAAGCCGACGTTGCCGCGCATGACGGAAAAGCCGTACTTCAACGCCTGGCCGATACTCAGTGGCCGGTCGTACATCGCACCGTCGACCATGGCAAACACACCGTAGCTTAAGCTGATGTCAACAAGTAGCAGGACGCTCAACACCAGCGGCACGAGCACCAGAATGCCGACGATGACCAGCGGCCCGAAGAAGAGGGCGACGAGCCCCGCGCCAAACACTGCGGCCACGACGAGACTCACCAGCGACATGATAATCGCGTTGATGACGCTGAGCAGCAACACGCCCGTCCAGGGCGTCTTCTCCCAGAACAGGCTCGACCAGCCGGGTTTATCTCCTGTGCCATTGTCGAAGGCGATCTGGCGCATCGCGGCGACGGTGAGCACAACCAGCAAGAACATGTCTGCGGCAAACCCCAACACGAGCCCAAGGGTCGCAACCGCATCAGACTCATTGTTTTCCATCGCAGAGAACAACGACGACATGACGATCACCGCCAGCGAAAACAGCAGCCAGAACTTCGCGTTCGAGAAGATCGCAGCAAAGGCGTAGCCCACAGGCGCTGTGGCGCTGCGCTGGCCTGGCTCAAGCAGCAACCGCTTCGGGTGCGTAGGGATCTCGCGCATCGCTTGGGCGAAATCCTCGCTGTTCGATGTCACATATGGCGACATCGGCGCGCCTGTTGCAGCGTCGACGCCAACAGACGCTATGCCGCCGCCAAAGTGGCCGCGTCCGCGCCCAGGGTTGCGCCTGGGGCGCTGCGGGTGTGATGGCTCAGTCATAATGACACGTGTCCTTCCTTAAAGCACAGTGATGATCATGCAAAATACATGCCAATCATAGCAGCATGCGCTGGACAAACGACCATATTTCCCCGCCACGACAGCGTGTGCCCGCGCGCGCCGGTGCAGCCGCCGCCTGGCTGGCGGCGGCACGGGTGCGGACGTGATAGACGCCCGTGACACTACCCACCAACAGCATCAACCCAAGGAGTAACCAACCATGGCATACATCCTCGACACCATTGCTGGTGTGCATCTCATGCAGTACGACGAAGACGACACTCACGAGTACGAGCGTGCCGGCGTCACGTCGGCTGACATCGCTTTGACGTGGGGTGCATTCCGTAAATACCTGCGCACCACCACCGACATGTTTGCCACTGTCAACACAGCAGACGATGAGCTCGTCGAGATCTGGGACATCCAACTTGTCACCTTCAATGGCGACGACATCGACGTTGACATCGACGTTGTCGCACTTGGCGCGCCGGCGGCGCTGCAGATGGTCGATCGTAGTGATCCACGCAGTGTGCTCAGCGAACCCGGCACAGAGGTGCTCATCGCGCCCAAACCGCCAGCTGTGCTGGCTGAGCGCCTTGACGCACTGTTCGAGGCTGCCCAGACCAACGAAGCACTGCGTAATCTTGGCAGCACTACCATGTCCATCGACTACTTGGGCGCATAGCCCACCGCAACAACTACCCAAACCCCCAAGGAGCAATCAATCATGGCCGCAACCACCGCTGTCATCACGAACTACAAACCCGCTGCCGCACAGCAGGCACTCGCGCGCATCGAGGTCGGCTCAGCGGACACGCCGAATATCGACTTCGACGTCGACGGGCTCGCCTACGTCTACTTCGACCCGGCGTGCGCGCCGGGGTTTACGCACCCAGACGTCGCCGAGCGCACCGCTAGCTGGGCCAAGCCTGTCGCCATGCGCGAGGCTGTACACGCACTGGGAGAAGACATCAACACCCATCCGTACGACGGATCAGAGGTATTTGACTCTGAGGTCGCGACCGAAAGCACCTGCCTTATTGACGCCGCGACCTGGTTCTTCGACACCGTGCATGTGATGACCCACATCCCTGAATCGCTGCGCCCGCACGACGGGGCGAGCTACCAGCTCATGACGCTCACCCGCGACACCGCCACCGGCGCAATCGACGTGCGCATCGCGCGCGACCTCAGCGCCGATGATCTTGATGCACGCGTACCAGACGACGCGCTGCTCATCCACGGGCTCACCGCCGAGATGGAGCGTTATTTCACGCACCCTGTGTCAAGCGCGTACGCCTTCAACCCGGCTATCGCACCGCATCTGCGCCGACCGAGTGTGGAGCTATTCAGCCACGTCATCGAGGACATCGTCGAGGAATACTATGTCAGTGAGCGCGATGACGTAGCCGTCAACGCCTGCAACACGGCACTGACCACCACGCCTGTGGCGCGCATCTTCGATACGGAAGCGGGTGCTGCGCGCACTTGCACGGCACGAGAAGCACTCGACACACTGGGCTTTGTCGACGATCACAGCGCGCCGGAGACGGTGTTTACCAAGTACGTTTCCGCGAAGGGTCCAAACGCCATCGTTAACGTGGACACTGTATACGACATGCTGAGCGTCTACGACCCCACACCCGCCGACATCGGCTACGCGATCCAAGAGCTGGCCGAAGTCACTGCAACCGGCAACTACCACCAGCGCACTGTGTTGATTCAGCCAACAGTCGAGTTCAGCCACGAGGTGAGATTCTTCCTCGCCGGCGCCGAGATTGTCGCCGCCGGCGGCAGGCTGCTGCGCAACACGCCTGACGCCTGCAGCCTCGCAAACATCGAGGACGTCGAGGCATGGTGCGATACCGTCGAGCGCCTGCGCCTGGAGGACGAAAAAATCGTCTCACCTGCAACATTCTCGCGCGGGCGCATCGATGAGATAGCCACCTATGATGATCGCATCCACGACAAAATCGCGCTCGCCCGTAAGGTTGCGCGCGACATTGTGGAGCACTTTGGTCCGCAGTTCGTCTCCATCGACATCGGCACCATGCTTTGGCCCGCAACAGGCGAGACGACTGCGAGCGTCGTGGAAGTCAATCACGGCGTGAACTCCGGCTACTTCAGCGCCAACCCCTACTGCGTCATGCGCGCGCTTGCCCGCACCTGGCGAGATGAGCGTGGCGCCTGCACCGGCGACGGCTGGCTCACCTGGGATGATGTCGCGCCTACCGAGGAAGCTGCGAACATGCGGCTGAAGAAGCTCCTCGGCGCAGGGTTTGCGACCCTGACACCTGTCACCGAGTTCGACGACGAATAAGCAACCAAACCAACCCTTAAAGAAAGGACACCTACCCATGGCAAACATCGAGATCACGACCATCAATGGCGTACCGCACGTGCCGCTGCACGCGGTGGAGACCATCCTCACGAACTTCTCGCACGTCGCACTGTGCGAGCCGAACCAAATCAACAACGCATTGATGCAGCACTCGCTCGACGAGTTCCACGGCGCCAACAACCGTTTCAATGTACTCATCCCGCAAGAGCGCGAGCTCGAAGGCAGCGACCTGTCACCAGATGAGTGCTACATCGTGTTGTCATCTCCCGCACGGTTCACCGGCCAGTACTACGGCCACAGGCCGCTGCCGAAGGAGTACAACGTCGTCTGTGAGGACGACCCGCGCAAAATCACGCTGTATAGCGTCACCACGCACACCTGGACAACGATGCCGCTGATCGATGTGCTCACCGGCTGGTTCTGGCACGAGTCGATGATCGAGGACGAGGTGCTCACCACGTTTTTCACCGAGGACGATCCCGTCTACGGTGCATACTTCGACCGCGAGCGCATCATCGAGGCGCTGAAAGATCTCTGGTCAGCCGGCGCTTGCGAGCCGGAGACGCTGGAGACCATCAGCAACTTCATCGGCGTCGATCTGCTGGAGCTCATCAACGACTAGCACTGCATCCACCACAGCCCCGCCTGTTGCACCAGGCGGGGCATCTTAAACAAGGACCACATCATGACCCGCTTCCAACTCACCAACCTTCACCGGCTCACCCATGTCGGCAACGTTCGCACCAACAACGAAGACGCGCTCTACACGCAGGGCCGTATCATCGCAGTTGCAGATGGCATGGGTGGGCATGAATACGGCGAAATCGCTTCGCACTTCTTGCTCCACATGCTCGACGAACACACGCGCTTCGGTGCACGCCCAAGCAAGCACGCCATTGAGCGCGCCATTGAGCTTACTGAACACGCACTCGGCTCATCTACATACACGTACGACAGCGGCACCACGTTAGCCGCAGCGTATACCCTGGAGGATCAGGCCACGCCGCACGTTCACGTCAGCTGGGCAGGCGATAGCCGTGTCTACGTGTGGGATCACACCACACACACGCTCACGCAGTGCAGTGTTGATGAATCTCAAGGACAAGAGCTCATTGACACAGGCGTGCCGCCTCACGATGTGCCAGAGCGTTTGCATCACACACTCACCAACGCAGTCTCCGCCGCATCCGCTCATGCGGCCGCGCGTGAGCCCTATGTGTCCAACAGAGCTCGCCACGCAACCATCGACGTCAACCCCAACGACATCATCATGGTGTGCTCTGATGGCGTGACTGACATGGTCGACAATGATCAACTTGAAGGCATCATCACCAGGTACCATGACCGGCTTGATGTCGCCCAAGAGGTAATCATCGACCATGCACTTGCCGCAGGCGGTAGAGACAATGCCTCTGTTGCATGTGCTGTGGTCACTGAAGTCGCCGACGACACAACGCTTCCACCGCCGCGCGAACTGTGGCTTAATACTGTCGATGTTGAAATCGGCTACCGCGTGTCGCAACTTGAAGAACACGCGAACATCTACGGCTAAAACGCCGCAACCAACACAGCTCCGCCTGTTGCACCAGGCGGGGCTGTGTTTTTTCAAAATTTAAGTATACAATTGCATAGCATGAGCACCCTCACCCAAACACAGCCCGACGCGCTGCCCACCACCACACTGCCCTGCGCCATCGCCGAGCGGCCGAGCGCGCTTGTCGTCGTGGGCGCACAACGCGGCTTCATCACGCAAGCAACCGACGGCGACGCAGCACTGACCTACATCCACTGGCTACTCGACTCGCCGCAGTTCGAGGTCGTCATCGCCACGCAGTTCATCAACCCAGACAACTCGCCGTTTCGGCGCGCGCTCGACTACCACGACATGTCACTCGGCAACCCGCGCACCGAGCTTGACGAGCGCGTCGCCGAGCGCGCCGATCGCGTGATCACGACATACGGTTACGGCATTGACGGACTCGATCTCGACCTCGTCGACGACCTGCTGCGCGGCAACAACATTGATGCAGCCCTCGTCGTCGGCTTCGACACTGATGCCTGCGTACTGGCAACGGCATTCTCGCTCTTCGACGCCGGCATCGTGCCGGTCATCGACTCGCGCGGCTGCGCGACGAGCGGCGGGGCAGGCGCCCATGAAGCAGCGCTCACCATTGCCGCGCTCAACCTGCGGGTGATCTAGGAGGCTGCGCCGTCGACATGCGCAACAGTCTGTCACACGCTGCAAATCGGGGGAGAGATGACACGCCCCGAGAACGCCGACAGCGCAGCGGGGCACAGGCGGTCTCACCCGCAGCCCCAGAACCCGCCATGTTAGACACTGTCGCTGATGAGGCGCGCCTCATACGTAGCAAGTTCTTCAACAGCAAGGGGTTCGTAAAGATCAACAAATGCCTCGAAGTTCAACACTACGTTCACGGGCTTCTTACGAGTAAAATCGATCGCAATTCGACCGTCTTCGTAGACAACGGCTCCAACACCTGATATTTCGTACATGTCCAAATTGACCCCATTAACAATGAGATACTCGGGCATCACACAACCCTCGTCGATCAAAATGTTGGACACGTCGGCGTCTTCACGCAACTTGTGGAATCGAGATTGATCAATGCGAGCTAAGGCTTCGTCAAGAACAGGATCGTTGTTGAAGTCTGACCACAAGGTATCACTGTAGCCAACACGTGACAACGATGACATACGCTTCCCGACCTCACGGAGCACGGCACGCTTCTCCGCTTCACGGCGCACGGCAGACTTCTTCTCTACCTCGCGGCGCACGCGACGCTTCTTCTCATTACGCTGGCGCTTGGCCTGCTGACGCTGTTGCCGTTGCTTGTTGTGCCGGGTCTTCTTCTTCGTCATGGCTTCAGTATACACCTATTTCTGATAGAATTGTCACAACACACCCCGGCAACGAAGAAGGAGCCGACGCGTTGCACGACACTCACACACTTCAGCCGCTCCCCGGCATCCATGCCGACACTGACACCGTCGACCCCCGCTACGTCGTGCTCGTCGTCGTCGATCCAGACAGCACCTCGCTGCTCATGACCAAGCGTGCGGGCCACATGCGCCACCACGCAGGCGAAGTGTGTTTTCCCGGCGGGCGGATCGAGGACGGCGAAAGCACACTCGACGCTGCACTTCGCGAGGCACGCGAAGAGCTCGCGCTGCACCCGTCACACGTGCGCATAGACGCACTCAGCGTGCCGGCCGCATACGCTGCAACGACGTACACCACAGGCAAGACGTTCCGCATCCACTACGCGCTGCTGGACCCGACACTTGACGCGGACGCATTCCTCGACGCGCTGCAGCCGAACCCCGACGAGGTCGCACGCGTGATGTGGGTCGATCCACAACACTGCACCGTCACGCCCGACGAGACCGACACCGGCCTCTATCGCATCCACGACGCGCAACACGACGAGGCCATTGTCGGCGCAACAGCGGACGTGTGCCTAGCGTTATGGGCGCAGCTGAGCATGCCACTGCACTGACGCAATAATCAGCGCTAGTTATGATACAATAGTCACAACACCCAGCCACGAAAGGAGCAATCAATCATGAGCATCAGCCTCACTGTCATCCGTCCCGACGACGGCGACTCCTGGCGCGACGACTATGATCCTGAGCTCGCCGAGCAGATGGACGACGACTACTTCGGCGAGTACGGTCGCGGCGATGTGCACGACTTCTGGAGCGACATATAAGGCGCTGACACCGGCACGTGCCGCAAGCGCACGGCTTCAGCGCTTCAAAGCCGATCAGCGGGCGGGACGAGCCCGCCCGCCGCTCACCAGGGCGCGGCCGCGACACGGCAGCATCTCTTCGCCTGTCGATCCCCGCCCGATTATCCCCTCTCCCCCTAAAAATACGCAGCGGCATGTGTGACACCACGCGCAGGCACGCACAAGCGCGCGCGAGATGCACGGCGCACGCGCGTCAATATCGCTTCTTCTTCAGCGGCGTTTTCACCTGCGCCCAGTTAAAGTGCTGCTTCGCGCGCATCATCACTGTGTCCCAAAAAAAGTCAACAACACGAAAACAATGCGTTGACGACAACGTGAAAACAATATATACTACTCTTCAACCAAGTAGTTCAATCCTCAACATGACAAGGACGCACAATGACAACCCCAGACACACCGGCAGCCATCGATTTCTCCAACCTGTCTGCATCTGAACTCGACGCTGTACTCAAGCAGGCGCAGCAGGAGCGCAACGCGCGCAAGGGCGCCACCCGCACGCACCGCCGCCTCATCGCGCAGACGTGGCGCGACATCAAGCAGGCCACGGGCGATCTCAACGACGCCTTCTACGAGGGCAAGGAGGCATTCCTCGCAGCCGCAAGCGCGCTCTACGACGAGCACGCCGCAGCCCTTGACACCGTGCCCGAGGGCGCTGACGCGAGTATCGAGGCCGGCGTGCGCGAGTACCAGCGTCAAGCTCCCGAGCGCATCGCCAGGGGACGCAAGACGGCCAAGACGCGCGCAGAGAACAGGGCCACGCGCGAGACAGACGAGGAGGCTGGAGGAGACGACGCAGCACGTGCTGAGACCGACGCCAGCGCACACGCTGCAGCCAGCAACAACGCCGGTGACGAGGCCAACGCAGACGCCTAGCAACGCTGAGTAACAGCGCCATGTGCCACGCGCGCATGGCGCTGTTGCATGTCCGCGCGACATACAGTGCTGCCTAGTGCTGGCAACACACCATGCACCTACCTCTTCCCCTGTCAATCCCCCCGATCTTGTTCTCTCCCCTGGGGGCCCGCAGCAGGGGTTGCAACAGCTCTCGACACACATGTATTGCTTCATTCGCTTCAATCTTAAAACGAGCTTGTAAAAAGGCCAAAAGGTGTGCTGCTCCGGCGCATGCGCGCTTCGCGCGCAATAATGTTCATAGGGAGACTAGGGTGCGCGGGCTGCGCCCGCGCAATAATGTCGTGATGGGGGACAATGTTCACGCTGACGCGCGGCGCTTGCGCGCCATGCTACGTCTCGCTACGCAGCTGCGGCCCCCGTTGCCGCGCCCGGCATCCGGCATAGGCAACACCAGATCCAGCCTCCAACGCCCGGCAACAACTCACGCACCTGCGAGTGACATTTCGTGTCCCAGATACGACACATCGTCTCGTGCATGTGCATCACATTGCAGCTCCTGCATCACATTTGTGTCCAGATATGACACAATTTCTCGCGAGGGGGCTCTTCCCTGAATCAAATTTCGCTTCACGCACCACAACGTGTCTCATGCATGACACATATGTTTCACAGAGTGGCATTTCTTGCACCATGCTTGGCACAGCACAGCATCACTTTCAAACACAGCTTCAGCGTCGCTGACTGCACACTCTCTAGCGCGAGCCAAGGTCGTCGCGGGATGCAGCACAGCATCATCGCTATAGTACGATTACGCTATGACTGACACACACAACGACGCTGCGACAACGCACACTGACCCATTCTGGGAGCCCGTCGGCGATCCGGCCATCGACCAGCTCATCGCCGATCTCAACCAAGCGCATCAGCGATTGAAGCAGCACCTCTACGACCTCGACGGCGATCTCGTCGACAACCTCGGCGACCCAGAGTACGTTGCCCTGCTACTGAAACACCGCATGCGGCTTGTCGACGCCTATGCCGCGATGGCACTGCGCGTCGGCCACTGCCGTGCTGAAGCGGTACTCAGCTCCAACAGGGCACACATCGACGACAACATCGAGTTCACGCACAACCTCATCCGCAACTGGATGGACGCCAACTTCGAGGAGTAAGCATGTCCGAGCACGCGACCACGCATGCAGCCACGCACACAGCCGAACATACGTGCGCACAGCCAGTTACCGACATCGAGGCCCAGCGTGCACTCATGGAGGCTACCATCGCACGCTGCGAGCGGCTGCACGTCGTGCCATACCTGCAGGGCTTGAGTTTCGACACGCTGATCGCACATGCGATCGCGTACCGCAACGGCATGCTGTTCGTTGATGCTGCCACGCACGGCTACAACATCAGCTACCTGCACCTCCACGAGCTTGACCGGGCCGATTGCGAGCGTCACATCGTCAACATGCTGCGCCACGCCGGCACTGACTACGACGCAGCGCTCGCGGCGATTGACCTCGACGCACCCGGCGGCGACATCGCAGCAGCGTACATCCGCGAGCATGTCTATGTGGCAATTGCCACAGCATACCCGAACCTCACGGCCGAGTGCGGACGGCAGATGCTTGCACGTGGGCTTGCGCCGGGACAAGCACTAGCCACACTACGCGTGCGCGAGATGCGCGCCGGCGTCGCCGAGGTAGCAACGCTTGCACCAGCACAGGCGTCGACGACAGAGCCAGAGCCGAAGCCAGCAGCAGCACCTGCGAAACAGGCACAACAGCCAGCGCAGCAAGCACAGCCGGCACAGAAGCAGCAGTCGACACAGCAACAACCCGCTAAGAAACAGCAGCCCGCCAAGAAGACCGCCAAAGCGCAGCAGCAACCCAAGCAGCAGCAGAAGCAGCAGCAGAAGTAGACAGCATAGTCTGCATCGCGCTGCCATGCGCTGCTGCGCGCCCCTATGTCCGCCAAATGTCTTGTCTCATACGCTGCAACCGTAAAACAACCTTGTAAAAAGGCCAAAGCGAGTGCTGCCCGGCGCATGCGCGCTTCGCGCGCAATAATGTTTTCTTGAGCACTAGGTTTGCGCGCGCAGCGCGCATCAATGTCATGATGAGGGCAGTGCTTTGCTGCGCCGCTGGCGCGGCGCATGCTACGTCTCTCTCAGCATCGCCGGCCCCCGACGTCGCTGCCACATGGGTGAATAAAAATATAATCACCAGCGCATCCGTACTCCAGCAGGGGATTCAACGCCGAGTCACACTCTGCATCCATACATGGCACAATCCTTGCACCAGGGGATCTTCCCTGGGGGAATCTTCACCCATGCCACATCTGCCTCCAGCAGTGCATCAGGTTGTGGAGAGGGGGATTTCTCCCCTCAAGAGGCCACACGGCACAATCTCGCTGCACATGACACATCGTCACGATCACGACACATGCTCCCACGAGGGGCATTTCATGGACACGATCGCGCACACGGCACAGCCACGTGCACACGGCACGACGCTTGTCGCATCACGCCATTCGACGTGCTACAGCGGCATCCGCCGTCGAAGCGCCGCAGCTGCTCGCCAACAGGCGTGAGCTGCTCTCCTGCAGCACAACTGCACTCACGTACGACACTGTTTCTTACGCGAGCTGCCACCGCCTGCGGCGAGAGTGGCATCTCTGCTCACGCAGTTTGACGATGACGCAAGGTGTATTGCAACAATCACAGGGTAAGCAACGATCACGGGGCAACGACACTGCACACCACAGCAGAGGGTTTGAAGATCCCCAGCGTCAGCAGTGGAGGCGTCGCATCTTTTTCTTGTTGCATTGCATTCCGCATTTTTTCCAATGATTCCACCACTCGACTCCGACGAACGTGGCCTATTCGTACCTCATACGGCCACAACCGTCTCCGCCGGCGCTGCAACCCTTGTGAAAAAAACACGCAACGCAACACACCAACAAAAAGTTACGACTTTTGTCTCTGGGAAGGAACGCTTGTCTCGACATAAAGTTCTTTTTTTCAGAGTGGGTTGTGCTCACGGGCGCAAGGTGGCCAGCCACAACCACCGTCACCAGCCACAGATGGCCTGCTTCGCAGGCCATACGCTTCGCAGCAGCCACTGTCACTTGGGGCACAACATGAAGGAGATGTCTCCTCCTCCGTCGGAGCACAACTCCTTCAGAGGGTCATCCTTTCCTCGTCACATTTTCATTCACAGTGCACAGCCGTCACACGCCGCAAGACAGTGCTTCACGTCCAGCCTGCATGGAGCACCATTTTGGCATTCCTGAGGCGGGCGTTGCCCGCCCGGCACGGCATTCGCCGTGCCCAGGGGAGATTTTGAATCACAAAGTGTGATTCACAATTGAATAACATTAGGAGATTTATGATGAATAATTCACAAATAACTCACAGTAATACTCAGTCCCGTGCAACAGCAGTCAGCCGCGCCCGCAACGTGCCCAACGCCTACGCTGTGTCAGCCTGCCGCTGTCACGCACAGCAGCGAGCTCGCGGGGGACTCAAAACGCGCATCAGCCGCGCCGGCGTTGGAACACTTGCTGCGCTCACACTGTTTTCCGGTCCTGTCATCGACGTCGGCGACGTGACCATCTTCGAGCGAAGCGTGAACCAGTGTCAACAGCATCCAGTACAGCAGCAACCAGTACAGCAACAGCCACCAGCTACGCCATAAGTACAGTATCATTTTAGTTACATAGCATTGTAATACATAAAGAACCCCCGCTTCCAAGGGCAGTGTCACCCGCACGCAACAACGCCCTTGGAAACGGGGGTTGTATTGTGTTTGAACCCACCCACCACAACCCTTGTAACACATTTCATAACGGTATAGCCCCCGCGTGTAGCGCGGGGGCATCAATAACAGTACAGCCCCCGCCCGGCAACAACACAGTCTCCGTGCCGGAGTCTGCTTCTTCTCATGCCGGGCGGGGGCTGTACGCTTCAACAACGGCGCGCGCCTCGTGTAAGCGAAGTCGGCGCATCAGATGAATAAGTACCGCGCACACGTGCGAGCCTGCCGCGAACCGCGCACGCGGCATGCGCGTATCCCATTGTCACTTCCAGGACGGCGACGCCGTCCCGGGGGCGATCGTGCGCTGCTAGGATGCTCCTACGCAGCTGCGACCAACCCGTACCCCATCTTCAAGAAGGGATTCTTCCTGCCATGTCTTCCAACGGTCTTTCTGCCACCAACGTTGCCGCTATCGTGCGCGAGCGCGACGAAACCTTCGCGCACGCGGACTTCAGCGACGTCGTACGTGCCGTCGACGCCTGGGCGAACACCCAGCGCATCGCGTGCCACGACATCATCGACTGGGATCTTGACACCCATGTCGCCTCGGCGACGTGCGGCAATAGCTTGCTTGTGTACGTCACCGGCACGCACCCGCTGGCGCTCAGCGAGCGCCTTGCAATCGAGATCGATACCACCTACGCGAGAGACAACGACGGCGATCTCATCACGGTGCTTGACGCAAGCGTCGTCGCCATCCCTGCCGATCTCGCACACGCACTCGACGGCGGCGAGCGCACCTACAACGTACGGCACCTCGCCCGTGTGGCACCAGACGACCTCGCGCCAAATGTGAACGCCCGCGCGAGATCGCTGGTGCGTGCCTGGGCTGCACACATGTAACCCCAAGGAAGGACTATTTCTGCTATGCCTTTTGCCACCCTCTCCGACACGCGCTCGCACGCACACGCCGCGTGCGGCTCGACTGCCCTGTCCGTCCTGCGCGCACGTGACGAGACATTTGCGACGGCAAGCACGCGCGAGATCGCACGTGCCATCGCCATCTGGCTGAAAATCCAGCGCACCGACCGCGCCATCTACGTTGATGGCGCCGATCACCCCAGTTGGACACTTGACGTGTCCATCATCCGCGCAACTCCCACTGCTGAGGTCACTGCCTCAGCCACCAACAACGAGCACCTGCTGGTGTGTGTCACCGGCGACCACCCGCTCGCACTCGGCGACAACCTCGGCATCGAGATCACCACTGCTGGTGGTGACGGTGCTCGCAACGGTGCTCGCAGCAACAGCATTCGCATCGTCGACATCGCCGACGACGCCGCGCTCATGTTCGCACTCGGCATCCGCGTCTTCGATCCGACAGACGTCGACCGCATCGCCTGGGCCGATCTTGCACCCGATGTCGCGTCCCGCGTGCTGGCACTGACTCGCGCCTGGGCGCTGTGGCTCTAGCATACGCGTGAGCGAGGTGCATGCGACTGTGTGCGTGTCACCGTCGCGTGTCACCCCCGCTGCTTGACGCAGCGGGGGCTACCTTCTTTTCCCGCCTGCATAACGGGGGAAAAGACAGTGCACATCCGACTGACGTCGGATACAAGAGTGTGCAAGCCGGGCGAGGGCGCGTACGGCACGCACGAGGTGCGTGGACGCATATGCGTGTGAGATCTTCGCGCCTTGAGCGCGCCAGATCCGACGTCTGACCCTTACCAAGCGCACCAACGACTACGCCTGCGCTCCCCGTCCGGCACCCCGTCCAACACGACCACCATCCACCAAGAGCCATGCAAGGAGACACCTATGGCATCAGCAAATCTTCACACCTTCGTCGCCAGCGTCATCGGCGGGTTCACCGCCGTCACCATCGGGGCGGCGGTCGCGCAGTTCACCGACATTCCACGCGACGTGTCAACCATCGCACCGCACATCGCGCCGCACATTGCAGCGTCAGCCGAGGGCAGTGTTGAGCACACCAGCGAGCGCGCCGAGCTGCCGACGCTTCCCTGGCTGCGCCCGTGTGAGCAGGAGCGTGAGCAAGAGCGCGAGCTGCCTGTGACCCAGCAGCCGGCCATCCCCGGCATCCCAGCCCTGCCTGCGTACCTGGTGCAGCCGGCAGGGCCCGCTGCCGGCGACACACCCACGCGTGCCGGCCAGCACGACGTCGCCGTGCACACCGCGCCCACGTCGGCTAGCCAGGTCGTCGGCGTCGTCTACGGCGCGACCTGTGCGACCATCGGGCTCGATGAGCGTGAGGTGCCAGGCGAGGGCGAGGCAGCCGCCGCCACACGCGAGGCGCTCGCCAACGCGGCACGCACGCAGCGCGTGCAAGACGCTACCGGCACCATGTGGTACCCGCTAGCGGGCACGAGCCTGTGGGTCGCGAACCACGACATCTGTATCTAGGTGCTGTACCACTAGATTCTGCCGGGCCCATGCCCGGCAGCGAAAGCCCCGGCGCTTGCGCGCGCCGGGGCCAGGCGGCGCGAGTGCGCCTAAAAAGCAGGGCGTGCGCGAGTGCGACGCCTTGTGTGCGCATAAAGCGCACACGCCCATCCGGCTTGTCAGCCGGATGCGAGGGCACAAGTGAAGCGAGACAAGAGAGAAACGCAGGTGGAAAGGCCTGCGAGATCCGCTTCGAGATCCATCCATTCGTTTGAGACCACCACCTACCCATCCTTCAAGGAGGAATACCCCCATGTCTAACCCGAACAACCTCTTCAACATCGTCGGCCGCACCGCTGCTGCTCCGGTGAAGTTCGCCCCCAACGCCGACGGCTCCTACGGTGTGGGCTTGACTGTCTACGCCGACAACTCCTTCAAGTCCAAGAAGACCGGCAAGCGCGAGAGCGAGGTCGTGCAGCTCAACGGCTTCGTGCCGAAGGAGCTGGCAGGTCAGGCGACCGTCTACGACTACATCAACAAGGGCGACATGATCGCCGTGTCTGGCCGTCTCGGCACCGACGTGTACGAGAAGGACGGCGAGACCGTCTACAAGCCGGTCAACAAGATCGAGCGCATCGCGCTGCACTCCTCCCGCAAGGAGCAGGAGGCTCGCGGCATCACCACTGGCCAGGCTAACCAGGCTGCGCAGAACCAGGCTCCGGCCCAGGCTCCGCAGGCTGCGCAGAACCAAGCCCAGGCTCCGGCTGCACAGGCACCGGCACCGCAGGCCCAGGTCCAGCCGCAGCTGACCATGGACGCCAACGGCAACATCTTCGACGCTTCCGGCAACTACGTCGGCCGCGCGCAGATGTAAGCACCTCGTGCTTCATACCCCATCCGCATACGCAGGTGGGGAGCCGACTCTTCATGTCGGCAAGACTCCCCTACCCGCCTTACGGCAGGTAGGGGAGTTCTTTTTGTTTTTCACCTCAGCTAGGAGGCTTCGCATCATCCCAAGCAGGCTGCCGCCTGCTCCAAGTGTGGGCGTGCCCACCCATGCATTGGAGAGAGAGAGAGAGAGATGAGTGCACCAGCACGCAGCGCAGGCACGATTAGTATTGTGAATGTTCGCAGGCACCGCCCGCACGAGCACCCGCACGCAACGCATGTGTATTGTGGCAGGTGGCGTGGGCACCGTGTGCCTACAGGGTGGATTACCAGGTTCGAGCTTGGTAATCCGTTCGTGGTGAATGCGCAGTGCAGCAGGGAAGAGGCCATCGCGCAGTTTCGCACGTGGCTGCGGGGTAAGTGCGTGGCACCGTATGGTGTGGAGTACCACTATGTGATTGAGCTCGCATCGTGGTATCACCAGGGTGCTGATTTGGTGCTCGGCTGCCACTGCGCGCCGCAGGCTTGCCACTGTGAGGTTATTGCTGACGCAATTCGTGGCTATGCTGCACGAATGTAGGTAAGACTCCCCGCTAACGCCTTACGGCGCCAGCGGGGGTTTTAGCCGACTCTTCATGTCGGCAAAGCTCCCCTACCCGCCTTACGGCGAGTAGGGGAGCTCTTTTTTTTTTGTTTCACCTCTCCGGCGAGCGCTGTCATCTCGCCGTCACACGAGATTCACCTCCACGCAGGCTGGCGCCTGCTTCAAGCACGAGCGTGAGCCGCATGAGATCCATGCGCCGCATCCGAGGAGAAGGAGAGATTCCACCATGACCGACATCACCGCTACCCTGTCCCCGACGACCACTGATCTTGCTGTCGACCACGCTGTCGAGCCCAGCGCCAACGCGCGCCAGCACACAGCACGCACCATGCACGCCCGGCGCGTCGACGTCTACTTCGCACTGTTCTTGGTGCTCGGCGGCATCTCGGCGATCTGTGCAGGCACCGCGTGCTTCGGCGTCATGCAGGCCGGCATCAACGCCATCTGGGCGCCAGCGGAGTTCGAGCGCGCATTGGGCGACGGCATCGCAGCATTGCTCGTCAATGCAAGCATTGCCGCATGCGTGAGCGCACTTGGCGCGGCTGGCGCCTACTGTGCGACACAGCACCACTGGCGCAGGATGCGCGAGTGCGATCGGGCACTGGAGCAGTAGCTTCAAGCGACCTCTAAGCGCCCGTAAAGGGCACCCGCGCACAAGGCAACGGCTTCGCCGTCGCCCAAGAACGACATTGCGCCAGGAAATGAGCCTGGTCGACACACAGTAATCCAACCACTTCAGGCGCCAAGAAGAGCGCCTGCCAACCATCCAAGGAGACTGTCACCATGACCGCTGCAACCGCAACCAAGAACACCACCCGCGAGCGCCACGAAGCCAACCACGAGGCCAACGACGTGCTCGCCCAGTTCGGCATCACCGACGCCGACTTCGACACCTTCGCGCGCATTGAGGCCGACGCTGAGCTCGACGGGCTTGTCGACACACGCGTCGTCATCCCCGCCGACTACGTGCGCATCGCGCTGGAGGTCGCCGCAGAAGACGCGGAGCTTCACGCCTAAGCCACCGCCCGGGTAAACCCGGGCGGCGGGCATGCGCGCGCAAGGGCTCGCCAGCACTTGACCGGTGCGCGCGTGCGGCGTGGCCCGTGTGGCCTGCGTGGCACTCATCGTCGACAACTATCCATCAATCCAATCATCAACTTCGACTTCGTCGAAGTTCAAGAGTTCAACTGAGGCAGAACATCTCTGCCTGACCCAGACCATCCACTTTGGTGTGTGTACGATACACGCCACCGTCTCTTAAGGAGAGAGACTTATCATGCGTAAATTTGTTGCTTTTGTCGTTGCTTTCATCACCACCATGGCAGGCATTGCTGTGGCACCAAGCGCCCACGCTGGCGCCATCATTGAACCGAGCGCAGGTGTGGGCAGTGTCGCTGCGTACGACACCACCGCCGGCGACGTCAACAGCGACCAGGAGGTCGTCAACATCGTCGTCGATGAGGAGGTAACCCCGGAGCCGACTGTGGAGCCGACGCCGGAGGTGACTCCGGAGCCGAGCGTGGAGGCAACTCCGGAGGTAACCTCGACGCCGACGGCGACGGCTACCACCATTGTCGCCGACAAGGTTGACACTGTCGGCGAGATCGATACCGCCAAGTGCGCCACTGTCGCTGGTATCACCGCTACTCCGCTGATCGGCGCTGTGGCTCTCGGCGTACTCTCTCAAGTGCGCATCCCGGGCCTGGAGCAGGTCGCAGGCGAAATCAACGCTGAGATGGCGCGCGTCAACGACGAGATCCAGCGCGGCCTTGGCCTGCACAACGAGCAGATGGCGAACTGGGCGCGCCAGATCGGCGCGAGCGGCGCCGACATCGCCAATGCTGGCATCGGTCTGGTTGGTGCCATCGGCGTCATCGGCGCAATCGCCGGCGTTGCTGCGAGCTGCCAGCCTGCCTAAGTACATGATGTAATGCTGCCCCGAGTGGGGCAGCGCAAGCGACGAGAGTGAAGCCGTAAGCGCCTACGGCAACATGACTTACAGGTGCCATGCCCCAACTGACCTGCATTGTCCCTGTCAACCCCCAACCGCCGCACGGGCATGTGATGCGCACACATGCCCGTGTGGAACCCCTACCCCCTTCAACCAAGGCCGACTACGCGACGCCTCAATGCAGCACACACTGCCTGTACGGGACGCGTGTGGTCGGCCACAACCAACCATCCATTCACTGCCTTGCAATTTGCACACAGGGCACCACCCATCCCAAGGAGAGACATCTCATGCTCAACCCCACCAACATCGCGATTACCACAGGCAACCTCGCTGCAGCGCCGCGCGTGTTCACCAACGACAATGGCACGCGCACTGTGCGGTTTGTCGTCTTCGCGAACTCCGGGTCATCCAAATACAAAGACGACCGCGTCGAGTTCGTCGCCTTCCTCAAGGAGGGCCAGGGCAAGATCTACGACTACCTCACTAAGGGCGATCGTGTCTCTGTGGCATCGCGGCTGACCACCAACGAGTGGACTGATAAGCACGGTGAGAAGCGCTACGACCTCATCGCCGTGGTGAACTCGATCACCAAGCTCGACTCCAAGCGCGAGAGCGAAGCGCGTGCAGCTCGCGGCGGTGCTGAAAGCTACAGTGCCGGCAACGACGGCCAAGCTCAGCCTGAGATGCAGCCGGCACAGCCGATGGCGCCGGTACCTGAGCCCGTGATGGAGGATTTCCCGATGGAGTTCGGCATCGAGGCCTACCAGTAGCACTCACATCACCCCTACGCGCGACGCGTAGGGGTTATGCTTTTTCCCAGGTTGCCACTGTCAGGCAGCCGTAACCCCACAACCCCACGACACTTCCAAGGAGTACACACCAGTGAGCACTATTGCCACCACGCTTGCCAGCAACGTAAGTACACAGCCCATCCACGCGACCGCGACACGCCCTGCGCGCACAGCCATCTCGTTTACCGCCAAGGTCGAGCGCACTGACAGCGCAGGTAACACTCGCATCGTCACCGCATGCTTCATCGACGAGATCGACGGCGGTGCGATGGCCGTCGAGCAGAGCTTCTACGGCACAGCCTTTGTCGGCGACAGCGTCATCATCGAGGCAGTCGAGCTCGACTGCGGCCGAGGCAGCGACAGTGATGACGGTGATGACACTGCTGACACTGCGCACGGAGTCATGCCGCTGTACCGCGTCACCCGCATCACCGACCCGTACGACGACGAGATCGTTCACGGCGAAATCGACGAGGAGGCCTAAGCCATGCTGCACCACTACCACAACGACGACGGCGTAAAGATCAGCGCATTAAGCGCCGACGACCTGCCACTGGGAGCGTACGTGTGCACGCGCATCGACGACGACATCTGCGTCGGCCATGCGGCCATCACCATGCAAGGTGCGATGCGCATCGAGGCAACCGCACCAGTGCATGCGGAGGCGCAGCTTGAGCGCATGCTTGCAGCAGCGCTTGCGCCCACGCTTAAGTTCATTGAAGAATGCGGCATCTGGGAGCTCGTGACGCACACCAGCATGCGCGCGATCGAACTCGCCATCGAGCGCGGACAGTTTACAGCCCACGACGTCGATTTCGTCGTGAGCGACACCTCACGCTACTTCTACGCACGCGTTAACGGCGGCGGCAGCATCAGCGTGAACTACACGGCGAACTACACGACGGGCCACGACACTGCGGGCGACACGGCAGGTGCAGCGCGCGCCCCGTACGTGCGCGTGCTGGCAACGCCCGGCGCAGATGCACAACCAGAAACTATGGCCGAGCTTGGCGAACATGTCGCAGACATTGCGCGCGACATCGACCCCGCGTCGACGCAGCCGGCGTTCTAGGCGGCGGCGTTCTTACAAGGCACCAGAAAGGCCACCGACCATGACACACCGCATCACCGATGACGCGCACGCGATCCGCATGCTCATGCTGCGCCACTTTACCAACCACATCTGCGAGCTGCTCGATGAGGTGACACGGGGCGAGTACGCAGACGAAGCCTTCACCTGGCGCATCGTGCGATGTGCCGATGACGAGTGTGTCGCAGTGACCGCTGTGTCACGCACGAGCGGCGACGTCATTGAGGCAAAAGGCTCACTCCACGACGAGGCCGGCTACGGCACTATCACCGTGGCTGTGACCACACAATGCGCCGTGCCAGCTGACGATGAGGAGGAGGAGCTTATGCGCCACGTACGCGCACAGGTCCATGTCACCGGCGTCGATCTCGCGGGCCTCGACGGTGCACTTCGCAACGCTTACACGCAGGCCAGCCGCGCCTCGCGAGCGTGCGCGCATCGCGGCCGCGAGGCGGACACCGTGCGCATCTAGCACATACATCTTCGCACCCGCACGCGGGTGCCCAAGGGCGAGCATGCATACCAATTCCCGGACACCACCCAAGGAGCACCCATGCACAACCGCAACAGCAACCAGTACCGCCAGCCCCAGCCGGCGGCACTCTTTGACATCGAAGGCGCCTACGAGACGCCGCAACTGACCACCGTCGACCATGTCATCCGCGAGCTGCAGCGCGTGGCACTCACCCACGACGCCGACATGTTCGTCCAACCCATCGGTGATGCCACCAGCGTGGAGGCAGGCATTGCCGTCTCCATCGAAGGCGTGCACCCGATCGGCGTATGCACTGTTGTTGGTGTGGACTACTCCACCCGCGTCATTGGCGCGGAGGCCGACGAGCGCGGACACCTGCATGAGAAGCAGGCCATCGTGCGCCACGTCACAGCCCGCCACGGGCACATCGCGCCCACGTGCGATCCGCTTGATGAGGTCCATTTCGAGGGCATCAGCGCCGGCAGCGTCACGCAGGCGCGCATGGTTGGCGCCGGCGTCGACATCGCCGACATCACACCTGTCGGTGAGGCTGTGCGCTTCGGGGCCAAGGATCTTGTTGGGCGCCAGACAGCTGAGCTTATCGCACAGCTCACATTTATCCCGCCGGCGTAAGCAAGCCACTTGCATAACACTGTGCTCCACCCTATGCGGGACGGAGCACAGTTTTTTTCTCACCGCCTGTCGGTGGGTGTGCGCTCAAGGTGGGTGCATATGTCGCGCATCCAGACGAGCGACGCTGCCTGTCGGCGCGTGCGCCGCGCGGTTTACACAGGCGGGAGTCCACGATCCCACAGAGCCCGCGCGCTTCGCGCCGGGCAGCGCGGGAGAGGGTATGCGACGAGGCCAGCCTCGACGCACTCTCCTTGGATGCATCAGGGTTTCGTGGTTGGTCACCTTGATAGAAGCAGCACATTGGCGTAAAGCCAGTGTGCTGCTTCTTTTTTCTTCGACGAAAGGATTACTCAACATGAACACAGCAGCAGTTGAACTCGCAACCGAGCCCATGACAGCAGCACAGATGCTTGACATCGCAGGCGCTGTCGGCATCATCTGCGCCATCATCGCCGTGTACCTCTGGATGAGCATCGCCTATGGCAAGTGGCGCGAGCGGCGGGAGGTGCAGCGAGCTAGGCAGCAGTCTGGGGGCGGCGTATGGATTGCAGCACGGTACATGTAGTTATGGTAGATGTATGAGGATGCAGCAGCGCGCCTGTAGGGCGCGCTGGCGCCTCGCGACACGCATGGAAGTAGCCTTGCGGCCGCACGAACCCACCCGAGCAGCACGCTCGGGTGGGTGCTTTTTTTCGTAGCAGCGGCATGGCTGCCGTCGCCGGCGAGCTGAAGCCGCAGCGGCTGATTGAAGGCGCAGCAGCAACGTGGACACACTGTGGACACATTGTGTCGCTGAGTGGATGAATAACGTTGTATCTGTGGTTGATAACGCTGCAGCTGCGTTGCAACTACGCTGCAGTGAATCCGCACAGTGTCATCACACTGTGCTACAGCCACGCACCCGTGTGACGACGTGTCGCAACTGTGTCGCTTGGGCGACACAGTACGTCGCATACGCTCCGTGTGCGCTGCGCGCACTGCGACACGTTGTGTGGACACTGTGTCACGCAGCTGCTGTGCGGGATGGGCGCTGTCACGTTGTGGACACACATTGACACATGACGGACACAGGGATTGCTGCACACTGGTGGCGCTTAAGACACGTTGTGTCGACGCTGTGTCTACGCATGTGTCGGGTGTGTCACACTGTGTCTTCATTGTGTCTGCGACGTGAAGCGGAAGTGTTGCTCGTTGTTGCTGCGCTGCATACGTCTTCGACGTCGCAGCAACACAGAAGCAACGTTGTTGCAACACGTTGTGTCCACGTGGCTGCAGTTGCAGCCGCGCCGACGACAGCTGGAGGCGGGGCTTCGGGGTGCGACGCAGCAGCAGGATGCGCCCTTCGGGCGGGGGATTTTCACGCCATCGAGACGAGTTCTGCTTCTCGAACGCCATTTCGAAAACGCAGCGATCTGGGGGCGCCTGCTGCATGATGTTGGAGGGCGTTGGAGAGTGCTGCGACCGCGCTGACTCGGTAGTTGGATACAGCAATGTGTACTGGATTACAGAAGCGAGTATGTAGGTCAATACATAACTCACGCAGCTGCCGCTGCGCGACCCCGGCGCCGGGTTGAATCGCCGGGGTGATTGAAGGCGCGTGCCGCGCCTGTATCAGGTGTCGGCGCGAGCGCCGTATGCAGCCGGCCGCGCCCGGCTGCGATTGCTTGTAGCGATGAATAATAATGGTAAAGGTATTGCATTGTAGAATGAATACGTATAGTATTGGAGATAGAAAAAGCAGCGCTTCGCGCAGCGTAATGGTTGAAGCGCCACACATGTAGATGTGTGACGCCAAAGAGAAGGGAATACACAGTAGGGTGCCGAGGAGCAACGAAAGCGGGGTCAACGGCTCGCCTTGCCGGCTCGCCCGAGCCAGCGGTTTTTGCAGCGATTGACACGGCCACGCCCGGCTGCCGCCGGGACGCGTCCGTGGGCACGCCTCAGGGCTGAGGGCTGCGCTGAGGGCGCTGAGGGCGCTGCCACGGCACTGAGGGCGGTGCAGCGGGGTGTGGAGGCGCTACCGCTCCCCTCGGCTGGTAGGCGCCCGCTGGCGGCGCGCACAGCGCCTGCCGGCGCATGGCGCGCACGCCTTGACGCGGGCTTGGATCAAGGCCGGGGCAGGCGATGCAGCGAGGTGGGTGAAGCGCGGCAGAGATGGGGGCTGGATCAGCCCACGCGCTGGCGCGCGTGTGGCCGCAGCTGGCGACGGAGTGGGGGCGCATGCAGCGGGGGTGGGGGCGGGCGCAGAGGCATTGAAGGCGCCAAAACGGCGCTGGTATCCAGCTGCGTCACTGGCAACGGCGCTGATGCCCCTGAAGTAGAGGGCGCAGCTGGGGATATGCGGCTGGTAGATACCAGGAGCAAAGGGATGGGGGCGGAAATAAGCGTTGGTAGATACTCAGCAGTATGGGCTGCTGCGCAGGGACGATAACCGTATCCGCACCGGCTGTCGGCTGCCGCCTGACGGACGCCGGCGCGGAGAAGGAAAAGGGCATAAAGGGATGTGACGCAAACGCACTCTTCGCCACCCCTACCGGGGATGGCTTCGAGATGCGTTGCGCCCGGCAGAGCCGGGACATCTGGCCATGATGACGGCGCCTGTAGGGCGCGCGTCACATGGCCACCATCGACTCCGCTAGCGCTCCGTCGATGGCCTTTACTGCGCCGGGTAGCCAAGCACTGGATACGCTTCGCGCATCCGTCTTGGCTACCCGGCTTGCCCCGGCGCACGAGCCCTGTAGGGGCTCGCACGACCGGGGTGCCCGTATATGTGTCACATACATATGTGACACATAAGCGTATCCACCACGCATTGCTGTAGGCAATGCGGCTGGCTCCGCCACGCGACTGCGGGCACAACCCGCAGCCGCCGTATGCCGGCCGTGTAACGCCCGGCGATGAACGCGCGGCCGCACAGCTGGCCGCGCGTATGTATTCATAGCACCACAAGCGACTGTGTAGCAGTCGCATGAGACAGTACAAATACAGTGTGCTATTACATATGTACGCCGGCCACGCCGCAGCATTGAAGCACTGCTTCACACGCCATCACAAAACGTGCATCACCCCCGCCACAACACGGCCCAAAATCACGCGCCATAATCGCCGCACGCACAGCGTCAAAATGCACCTGTCTGAAACGGGCGCCTAAAACCCACACAACACGCACCTCGCCAGTCACGCCGACACAGCGGATGCAGCTGCCGCAACAAGCCCTGTAACGCCCTCCGCCACAACCCCAAAAAGACGCACGAGGCGCGACTGTGACACCCGCACAAAACGCATACTGCTCCACCCCGAGCACACACCCCAAAACCTTCCCCCGTAGCGACCACGCAGCTACCCGCCACAGACGCACAATCGCCCGCAACAAAGGCGCACAATCGCCCCACGCCACACGCCCTGGTGTCGAACATATGAGCCCCTGGGGGTGTCGAGATGGAAGGCCGTGCTGTAAGTACAGCCGTACACACGACACGCACACCACAGATGCTACGGCACCACGCCCCCGCACGCTCGCCGCCAGAGTGCGGCGACAGGCGCGAACACGGGTTGTGCAAGCGCCGCACAACGCTGCCGAGCAGCCACAGCATGGGGCAGATACATGTGTCATATTGTGACACGCACGATCGCACTCGTGGCACGCACAGCACCCGCCCCCCACAGACGTGCTACACGCTTACCGCACACGCGCTTGCTGAGCATGCAGCTCGCGCACGCCCACAACAGACGCATACCGCATACGGCAACACGCCACGCACACACCGCGTACACACCATGCACCTAACAACGCACAGACAACGCTATCTGTGATAGAATTGAAGCGACACGCCCATACCCACCCACCACCGACACGCACCAGAAAGCATCACCCATGGCACACGTAAAGGGCCGAGCCGGGCTCGGCACCGTCGATCAAATCGTCAACTACCGGCTCACCGGCAACACCGCAGCAGACATTCAGCCCAAAGGCTCACCATTCATCGGCTTTGTTGCAGGCATTGCCACAAGCGTCGTGACGTTCATCATCGCAATCACAGTCGCGATCATGTTCACCGACGGCGACGCGACAGGCACCCCACACGCGCTCGCGCTCATCGTCACGCTCATCGCAGGCTTCGGCGTAGGCACCTACGCCGGCACCACGCCCAAGCTCAACCCGCGCAACATTCGCTACTACCGCACCCGTGACAATGCCATGCGCCAGTTCCTCGCGGCCAAGGCCAATAGCTCGAACGACTTGTCGGCCACCTTCGCCGAACGCGAGATCCCGCTCGTCATCGGCGGCTTCGGCGAGATGCGCACCGAAGAGAAGCTTAAGCGCCTGCCCGACACCTACACCGTGTTCCACGACATCGCCTGTGTGAAACCCAACGGGCGCACCTCAGCCAACATCGACCACCTGGTGATCGGACCCAGCTCGGCTATAAGCATCGACACCAAGATCTGGGGCACGCCGCTACAACCCGCATCCCACAGTGCATCGAGCGCCTATCTGTCGTACGGCTCGCCGTATTGGAAGGCAATCAGCACGTGTCTCTACGAACTGACCTTCCTGCCGAAGGAACCCACCTGTCTTGTCATCGCCGTCGGCGGCAAGGCCGGCAAAGCACTCGCCTCAACCGGAACATTGCGGATCACCGACTACATCCCACAATTCGACAGCGATGAAACCACCCGCCCCGTGCCCTGCCCGGTGCCAGTAATCATTGTGGCGCAAAACGACCTCACCCGTGTGGTGCAGGCCCACGACAATGCGGCGCGCGCACACGGCGCCACGATGCCCCCGTTTAGCGTGCGCGAAATCGAGCACTCGAAGAAGCTTCACTATGACGGATAACCTCTCCCCCACAGACACACGCCGGCGGCAGCGCTCGCGCGCCCTGCTGCATGCAGCACTGATCACCCAACTCATCATCGTCGCCGTCGCGGCGACCATCTAACCCACAAGAAAGGACACTGTAGACCATGTACGCACTCACCTTCTGCGACACCGGCGTCATCACCACACGCGTCGACGGCGCGCCACACAACGCGCACCTGCCTGCTTTCGCAATCTGCAGCGAGCATACAGACGGCACCGATCGTGCAACCATCCGCGCCCACGCACATAAGATCGCTGCAACCCACATCACCACGCTGCTGCCCAGTCTGGGGCTCACGCAGTACCAGGGATCCGTGAAACTCGTCACGGGCGAAGAAGAGTTCAACGTCGCATGCGTCACCGACACACCACCTGTCGAAGAAAACCTCGTCCCCATCTACACCCACATACGGGGTGCGGCAGCACTCACACACAGCGTCTCCCGCAACAAGCCAGATATCACCGTCGATGTCAGCCACGACATGCGCGACGCGACGCACAACACTGTCACGTTCGCATCGGTCATCACCATCAGCGACGACGGCGTCGAGGCGCAACACAGCACCTTGACGTCGACGATGCGCACCAACGGCACACCCATGGACTGCGACATGCCCATAGTCATATAACAACCTGCTTAAATAACAGACATGAGCATCGCACACATCATCGCCGTCATCGTCTGCGCAGGCCTTGCCACCATCGGCTACGGCATCGCACGAGACCCGCGCACAAAACAGGGCAGCTACATGTCACGCCGCCGCATCGCAATCATCGCGGCAGGCATCACCCTCACCATCGTCGTGCCGGCCATCATTCTCACCATCAACGGGACACGCAAACAACCCGAGCCGGCCTACAACAACGACCACTTCAACACCCACGCGCCAACGGCCGACCCGCCAGCGCAACCATGACACATAAAGGAGCACATCCCCCATGGCTAACGTCACCATTACCGCCACCCGCCTGCGCAACATGATCACCAAGAACGCCCATGCCGACGACGATCTGGAGTTCACACTCAAAAACGTCCGCGAACAGCGCACCACCATCGGCGTGCGCGGCGATGTCACCAACACCCGCCACGACGTCGCAGTCGAGATCGACACCGTCGACACAACCGATCTCGCCCAAGCCATAACGCCAAGCGACCTCATCGGCGGCGCGTACAAGTACCGGATTTTCACCCGATCCACCGGCGACACCGTTAAAGAGGGGGCAGCCGAGACCATCTACGACCTTGTCGAAACCACCCGTGCAGCGCTCCAGCTGCCGCCACTCGCGGTGGTAGAAAAACGCTCCCGTTAACCACCCGTCACGTCAAGAAAGGCGTCAGTTTCACCCATGAGCACCACCCGCAACACCGCACGCGCGTCGAAGTGGCGCCGCCACAGCGAAGCCGAGCGCAACACTGAACGTGCCACAGATAACGCGGCAGACGACTTCCTTGACGACGACGACGGCGACGGCGCCAACGACGGTGCCAACGACAACGCGAAGTCACAGCACACTCGCCCACCCAAGCGCGGCCACACACCAACAGAACCGCCATGGCGCTTCGACGATCTGCCACCAGCCGGCAAGCGCAAGCGTCTCCTTATCGCCACGGCTGTATCCACGACAGTCATTGCCGCCGTGCTCGGCTTCAGTGCGCCACGTGTGCTCGCCATCGCACCGTCAATGCGCGCCGAAGCGTCATGCGAATACATCGCCGACATCGCAGGCGCTGAGCGCGAAGCACTGATGCACGACCTCGACCAGACCGTGGGCGACCTCGCGGCACTCGAAGCCGAAGCAGAAGACAAGGCCCAGCCCACGTACAGGTTCATCTCCCGCCACACAGACAGCGTTGACGCGCTGCGTAAGCAGATCAAGACGCTACAAGACACCCCACCCGCTGCACTCGACTGCAGCCAGCTTGCAACCAAAAAGGACGCCAACGACGCGCGCAGCGCCATCGGCGCGGCCGCGCGAAAGTTAGACAAGGCGCGCCACGATGTGTTCGTCACTGCAGAACTAGAGCGCGTCGAAGCAGCATGCGCGACACTCGCAATAGAGGTGCGCGACCAGGAAAAAATCACCACAACCATCGACAACGAGTTCGACGCGCTCGGGAAATACCTTACCCAGGCCGAAGATGAACTCCGCGACGCGCGCGAGAAAGACAACGCCGAGGTTGAGTACGCGCCAAACGACGAGCCTATCGATAAGGGAGAGCTCGCCGCAGCACACGGCGCACTAGAGGGGTTACGCTCACGCTTCGACGAACTTCGCGCGCGCCGAGACGCCGTAAGCCCGCCACAGCGCTGCCAGACAGGCATCCGCTCCCGCGAGGAGTTGCCGGCAGGCGAGGACACCATCGCGCAGTCCTACTCGCAACTTGCCACCGATCTCGGCCAACTCAGCGTCGACACCGTCGAGCCCTTTAAGCGTGCCAAAGCGCTGCAAGAGCACGCAACCCGCGTCTACGATGCACGCATCGCCGAGCACGAGCGCGTCGTCGCGGAAAAGAAAGCCGAAGAAGCCCGCCAGGCGCTCGCTAAGAAGCAGCAGGAAGAGTTCAACCGCATGCAGCTCACATCCTTACGTCTCGCAGAACTGGAGCGCATGAGTCGCCAAGACGCCGCTTCGTTACCAGCAGGGGTTACCCACGACAACGTCACAGAAGCACTCGATACAGTGCGCGCCGCCGAAGCGCAACGCGCCAAAGAGAAGGCTGAAGCCGAGCGCCTGCGTGCTGAAGAAGCAGCACGCAAACGAGCTATCGAGCAACAGCGCCAGCAGCAGCAGCGTCAGCAACAACAGCAGCGACAACAGCAGCAGAGCCAGCAGCGCCAGAGCCCACAGCAACAACATCCGCAACGCCAACAACCACAGCAGCAACCAAGGACGCAGCAACGCCCACCAGCGCACACCACGCCGCAGGCACGACAACAGGCGCGCTAACCCAGCATGTGCGATCGTATGTGCAACACATCACATACTCATATGGTATGATAAACACACATAACCGCACATACATCCCGTGAAAAGAGTTACCCATGAGCCCAACAACGATTGCCACACCTGGCCGAGACGCAGCCCACACGCTACGGCTACATTCCACCGCCGCCACCGGCGGCGACTTATTCGAAATCATCCGCGCCCGCAAAGGCTGGGACACACGCGCCCTACACCGCATCGCAGACGAGACGCCGGCAGAGCTCGACGGCATCGACGCGGCCGCACGTCGCCTGCGCGTGGCCATCGTGGAGCAGACGCCGATCACCATTATCACCGACTTCGACATGGACGGCATCTCCGCCGGCACACTCATGTATGCGGGCTTAAAGGAACTCGGCGCGAACGTCAACATCACCATCCCCGACTACCGAGGCCCACGCCAAATGACGCCTGACGAGGTCGACGACGCGTGTCAGCGTTTCCCAGGCACGAGTCTTATCATCACCTGCGACGGCGGCATTAACTCCCGCGCCGGCATTGCGCACGCCCAGGACGATCTCGACGTCGACATCATGGTCACCGATCACCACGTCGAGCTTGAGCCGGGCTGCAACGCGCGTTTTATCTGCAACCCCAACAGGATCGGTTCCACCTACCCGCACCCGGAGATCTGCGGCGCGCAAGTCGCGCACATGCTGCTCACCCACTACGCGCGTTGCTTCGACAGGGCAAAGTCCCCTGCGATCGCGCAGCTGGAAGTCTTCGCCGGCATCGGCGCGCTCACCGACGTCATGCCGCTTGCTGGGCCCACCCGTGAACTTGTGCGCCGCGCTTGCGGCTGGCTCGCACTGTGCGTGCCCGACATCGAGAAAAACCCCTGGGGCAGCTTCGACGCCATGAAGGCGCACAATGCAGACATCGAGTCTGCCACCGTGATGCAGCTACTCGCCGCAAACGACCACCACCCAGCCTATGTCGACGCCTTTGCTGGCCTTGTCATCATGATGCGCGAGCTCGCGGTAGCAAAGAAGCTCACGACCATCGACAACATCAACGTCTCCTTCATCGGATTCACAGTAGGCCCGATGTTCAACGCCACGCGCCGCATCGAGGGCTACATGGAGGACACCTTCGCCGTCTTCATGCCTTCGGCAATCGCGCCCTACTACCCGAACGCGCGCGTCGAGCGTATCGCCAGCATGCGCCAAGTCATCGCGAACAACGAACTGCGCAAGCAACTCACCAAAGACGCGATGTCGCACATGGCAGATTCCGAGCAGCCCTATGCGCCCTATGTCTTCTTCGCAGAAGCACCCGGCGGCATTATGGGCCTGCTCGCCTCGAACATGATGCGGCTGACCGGGCTTCCCACCGTCGTGCTCAACCCGAAGACACTCTCTGGTTCGGCACGCGCGCCGCAAGGCGTGCCGATCATCGACATCGCGCACAATGCCGCCGCTAAGCACAACATGCCGAAGCTGCGCGCCATCGGCCACCAGCAGGCCTGCGGCTTCCGCGCCGGATCTCGTGCCGGCGTCGACGCCTATGCACGAGAGATCGACGAGTTCGTCCAACAACTGCCGAAAGAAGAACTCGACGGCCCACGCGCCGATCTCTGGCTTGTCGACCCAGGCAACCGCGAGGTGAAACCGCACTACTCTGACACCGAGCTAGACAGCTCCGCCTACGCCGACGCGCTTGCGCACGCCGACGCGTACATCGACAACCTCGACGCGCTGATCTACCTCCACCAGCGCATCGAGGGTTTGAGTCCCTACGGCGCGGGATTTACCTACCCGCTCATCGACATCACTGCTGAAGTTGACGCCTGCGAGATCACCACCATGGGCGCATCCAAGCAGCACGTCAAGATCGTCACGCCGAGCGGGTTCACCTTCCTATGGTGGAACAGTGCAGAGGAGATACCAGCTATCACCGCTGCCGAAAGCTTCACCGCGCGCGTCGAGCTCGGTGTCAACACCTTCCGTGGGCGCACCACACCCCAGGGCATTGTGCAGCACATGTCGCTGCACACTCGACCCGAAGCAGCTGCACGCGCAAGCTAGACTGCGCTCACCCCAAACCCCCTGCGTACACACGACAATCCCGTGATGTGCAGGGGGTTCACCCGTGCTATCATAAACACACCGTGGAGGGTGGATGTGCTCTACCCACGCACGCCACCCTTGCGCGCCACACCCCAACTATAAGAAAGGACGCATGCGACCATGCTCGTACTCATCGTCGTCGTCATCCTCGTTGTGGCAACGCTCGCCTCGTCGGTGAAGATGATTCCCCAAGGTGAAGCCGCCGTCATCGAACGCCTCGGCCGCTACACCCGCACCGTCTCCGGCGGACTGACCCTGCTCATACCCTACATCGACCGGGTGCGCGCCCGCGTCGACACGCGCGAGCGCGTGGTGAGCTTCCCGCCGCAGGCTGTGATCACCCAGGACAACCTCACCGTCGCCATCGACACTGTGGTGACCTTCCAGATCAACGACCCGGCACGCGCCATCTACGGCGTCGACAACTACCTCGTCGGCGTCGAGCAGATCTCCACTGCGACACTGCGCGACGTCGTCGGCGGCATGACGCTAGAGGAAACACTCACCTCGCGCGAGACCATCAACCGCAGGCTTCGCGGCGAGCTGGATGCAGCCACTGCGAAGTGGGGACTTCGCATCAGCCGAGTCGAACTCAAGGCCATTGATCCGCCGCCATCGATCCAGCAGTCGATGGAGATGCAGATGAAGGCCGACCGCGAGAAGCGCGCGATGATCCTCACCGCGGAGGGTAAGCGCGAGTCGGACATCAAGACCGCAGAAGGTGAGAAGCAGGCGCGGATCCTTTCGGCCGAGGGTGAGAAGCACGCCGCCATCCTCGCCGCCGAAGCCGAGCGCCAAGCGATGATGCTGCGCGCCGAAGGTGAGCGCGCCGCACGATACCTCGAAGCCCAGGGTGAAGCCAAGGCGATTGAGAAGGTCAACGCCGCGATCGCATCCTCGCCTGTGTCGCCTGAAGTGCTTGCCTACCAGTACTTGGAAAAACTGCCGAAGATCGCAGGTAACGGGGCTGCCACCATGTGGATGATTCCATCCCAGTTCAGCGACTCGCTTGAGCAATTCGCCAAGGCCTTCGGCGTCAAGGACGAAGACGGCACCTTCCGCTACGAGCCAAGCGAGGCACAACTCCACGCTGACACAGACACCGAGAGCGACGACGTCGAGGGTTGGTTCGACCAAGCGACCAACCCCGAGCTGCAGCAGGCGCTTGCCGAGGCCCGCGCGGTCGCCAACAAGACCGTCGACGATCCAATCGCCAGTGCGGCAGCACCGCAGAAGGCGGTCGACCCGCAAGCACGCCAGGAGCTCGACACCAGCGTGCTCGATCCAGCGCCCGCAGTAGAAGACCAGCGCACAGCCACCAAACCTGCTACGCACTACAGCCGCGTGCATACACACGACAACCCGGACGACAACACAACCGTCATCCCCCGCATCGAGTAGATGCATCACCCGCACCAACAACCCCCCGAGCCACTCGCTCGGGGGTTTACTTCTCTTGTGATGTGACTGCGACCACACACCTACCCACCTCCGTGATAGCGTAGAAGCCGCACCTATCCACGTGTCGACACGACCACCACTCACACCGTGAAGGCAACCATGACATCTCGCGCAGCACGACTCTGGACGACGGTACTTACTGCCACAGCACTCGCCACCGCCGCACACACGCAACCCCAGGCGGCAGACGCGGCCGAGATCGACACGCAAGGAAACGACGTCCACGACATGGCCGTCGCCTACGCTTACGACGAAAGCGCAGACGCCGACGTCGACGCGCACGCAGCGTACACGCAACTCAGCCATGACGCCCACGACGCCTTCGCCGCCGCGTTCGACCACATCGAAGCCCACCAACACGATGTCGCCCACGGCGAAGCCGCACTCGCAGCACTCCACAACGCGCCCCTCGCGCACGACGACGACACCGCAGCCATTGCACTGCAATCTGCGCGAATCACCCAAGCGTTGAAACTGCGCGAGCTCGAACACAACACCCAAGCGCTGCATCACGCACAACAATTCTGGGCACACGGCCCAATCCACGCATAATACGCCGGGCGGTGTAAGATACTGCACCCGCCGGCGACACGGCGTAAGCGCCATAGAGATGAAGACGCACCTTGGGATGTTATGCGCTGTAGCGCATCGGGTACGGATCTCCCGGCTGAAGTTCTGCTCCTAGTGCCGCGTCCACATTGACAACACTCATAGCCATGATGTCTGCCACATAGTCGATGACTGCTTCATTGATGGGCTGCGACGACGTCGCGGTCACCCGCAGCACCCAGCCAGGACCGTCAACACCGAGCGCGTAGGTGTGCTCGGTCGCTTGGCCGTGTGTGAGCGTGGCGTAGACAGCAGGGCCCCAGCCGGCCACATGACCCCATTGTGCGGCGTCGAGGCGCACGTTACTTGCCAGCGGCACCTGCGAGAGCACCTGCTGAATCTGCGGCGCGATCGACAGCGACCACATTGTGGCCCCCACAGGTGCGGCAAACACGTTCCAGCGCAGCACCACGTCATAGTCGCCGCCGATGAGTGCTGCCGGCACCTCGTACTCTAAGGTGTCGGCCACCGCATCTGCCGGTGCTTCACCATCGGGCCCCGGTAGCTGCGTCAGGGCGCGCGCTTGCGCCTGTACCTCGTGCGGCACCATAAGACCCAGCACGCCGGCGTCAATGTAGCCGTGGGTGTGCCAGATCGCATCATGCTCGCCGCCGAAGTACACGTCCACATTGTCGCCGTCCACGTCGAACGGGCCCAAATCGACCCCGCGCGTGAGCCGCATCACGTCGTCGTGGCGCGCCTGCGAGCCGGTCTGCATAACGTCACGTGACTCAGGTGCAGTGCCAGACACAACACCAACCGCAGCTGCACGCAGCGCCGCATCTGCTTCTGCCAACACGCTTTCCGCACGCATCACACCTGCGGTATCGTCCACGCGAAACGCCGCTGCGTCCTCGTCATGGGTGGTCACAAGGACTGGAATGGTTGCGGTTGGCTGCGTCATGGGTGGCACTACTTTCTTTGCTGCAGGGGTGAAATATATATGCAACAAAGTATAGCACTACTCATCCAGCAGCGCAGCATCAACCTCCAGCACATCATCGCCGACATAGACACACTCGTCCTCGTGTGCCTGCACGCAGTTGACGAGATACGTGCCGGTACCCCGCGTGGCGGCAATCTCGCGCACCCAGGTGTCGTCGATCTCGCGAGCATGCACATCGAGCCCGCAAGCGTGCACGTCAACCACACGCCACGCGCCGCTCACGTCAGCGACGTGCATCTCACCGTGGCGCATCGCCCAGGTGCCTACCTCGCCGCGAGATCCATCCGCACACGTTGAACACGGTGCATCGAGCACGCACGTGCGCAGCTTCGGATGCATGTGAAGTTCCGGACAGATAATCGTGTACCCACCGTCATCGGCAACACGCACCCCGTGCATGTGTGCAGCGCGCAGCTGGTGGTGCGGCTGAACGTCGCTCGTGTGCGCGCCCGTGTGGCGCGCTGCGTGAAGCGCGAAGCTTGGGGCTATGCGCGCTGTAGATAAACCCTGCGACATATGTAGCACAGTAACATACAACACACTGCACACACCCACAGCTCCCGCGCCGCAGCGGCAGGGGTGCGCGCGAGGCGAACACATGCACTCACGCCACTGTGGTGCAGACCAACACGAGCATGTGACACCGCACGCTCACTCGCACGCAGGTAACAACCGCTTCACCGGTCGTTACCTGCGTGCATGAGGCGCCGGCTGATCGCTGTGCCGCCACGCAACCATGTCCCCATGGTGTGCGGTCGTCTCGCGGCCGGCGCCAGGGGAGGGCGTGAAGGGCATGCGCCATATAGCACACACGCCCCGCACAGACTAAAATTGTCGCATCACTCACAACACACATACGAAAGGAGGTTGGTCGCGCCATGAAGATCGCCACCGCCTACTACGATGCCAACAACACCCTCGTCCTTCCCGACTTCGTGGTGCCACCTGTCTTCCAGGAAGACCGCATCACCACCGACGTCGGCTTTTGGCACCGCTACTACACGTCCTTCGACGACCCCTACACCCGTGCCATCGCATTGCAAAGCCTCTGCGACGAGCTGAAGTACTTCGAGACCAAACCCTTCGACGTCGAGATGACGGTCACCTACCCCGGCCGCGACCGCGACTGGGTTGCCGCCGCGAAAAAGCGCGGCGTGCCCGTGCCGGATCCAAACGAAGCGTCCTACAACCTAAGCGTCACCTACGTCGTAGAAGACGCCGAGCACACGCCGTTCTTCCGCACCCGTGCGCCAGAGTACGTCGATACCACCTTCCGCATGCCGCACGACCCTGTGGTGCAGGCGTTTGCCACCAAGCACGGCATCGAGCCGCTCGACTTCGCCGACCGCCAGCGTCAGAAGCTCGCCTACGCCGAGTTCAAGGACAACATCGACCACCAGCAGCTCAACCCGGCGCGCTCTGGGGCTGACCAGGACGCGCGCTTGCCGCTCTACATCGAAACCGACGAGTACGGTAACCCGCTGGAGATGGGCGTGGAGATCGACCGCGTCGACATTGACGACGTGCTCGGCACGCCAGTGCGCACCCGCGCGCACAGCTACTCCACCGACGGCTCTGGCCGGATGATCCAAAAGCCGGCACGTTTGGCCAACCTCGCGCCAAAGGGCTACGACCCGGCAACCGGGCGCAAGATCACCGAGAGCGCCGGCAAGCGTGCTACCGGCAAGGACGAGATCGTGCTCAGCCTGTTCTAGAAACCCCGCACAAAAAGATACACACCCCCGGCTCCCGGCGCCGGGGGTGTGTGTTTTTACGCCGCACGTCGTACCTTCACCCATAAAGGCCGTGGGTCGCACGCAACACGCTGCACAAGCAGCCCGAGACAGTAAAAAGGGCTATGTCGCTCATGCAATCGTGCCACAACAGACAACATGCGATGAGTTGCAAACACCGTGCGTCTGTAAGATCAACACTACACCACGTGTACACGCGCATGCAACATTTCACGCAAACGTGATGTTTCCGCAGGTAAAACGGACGACAGACGCACACAAACGACACACATTGCAACGCATGTGTGACCACAATGGCACATCCATGTGGCCACACTGCGGCCCTGCGCTGGCGCCACGCCGACAGAGGCGACAGCAACGAAAACAGTGACGGCGACAGCGGCGACAACAGCGACACGAGCAGCACCCGACGCACGGTAAGGACGCAACAACCCATATGCCCGCGAAATGTATACACCTCTCACATAGTGAAGGCGGGGTACCACGGTTGATCTAATTGTCATGCCATTTACCCGTGACACCGGCGACGCGGCTCGCGGATACAAAACCGGAACCGGAACACTTGCGATGAAGGGCGGGCAACACGTACCGCCGTAACTGTAACGGGAACAGCACACATACTCCCACCTGCATGTTCCGGTTTGTTACAGTTTTGGGGAGCTGAAACGCGTAACAGCCCAAAACGCTATGACCTGCAGCGATAGTGCCAAAAGCACACAATGTTCCACATATCCCCGTTTTTCAACAACAACTTTTTCCCTAGAGCAAGTTCTGAGTAAATGTCATGCTATTTACTCGCACTCCGCAGAGATCGCGAAAGCCACGAAGCTAAAACAAGAACACCCCGCATCCGCCCAGCTCGACATTGCAGCGACGTGCACCGCCGTAACCGTAACGGGAACAGCGCATGCGGCCTCACCTGCATGTTCCGGTTTGTTACAGTTTTGGGCTGCGCAAGAAAGGAACACCCTGAAACGCGCTGACCTGCAACAACGCCGACAAAAACGCCCAATGTTCCCGTTATCACGGTTTTTCGGCAACAACTTTTTCCCTAGAGCGAATTTTGAGTAAATGTCATGCTATTTGCTCACACGCCGTGCAACCCGCCGACGCTACAGAACTGAAACGCGGAACACCTCACATCCACCCAGCCGGGCGCTGCGGCGACGTGCACCGCCGTAACTGTAACGGGAACAGCGCACATGCTCTCACCTGCGTGTTCCGGTTTGTTACGGTTTTGGGGTTCCGGAACACGTAACACTCCAAAACGCTGTGACCTGCAACGATGGTGTCAAAAATGCCCAATGTTCCCGTTATCACGGTTTTTCGGCAACAACTTTCTCTCTAGAGTGAGTTTTGAAGAAATGTCATGCCATTTATGTGCACCCCACGCTCCCAGAAACACAGTCCATGATGACGAGTGTTGGATGAGGCAGTGCGAAACAGTGCGAAGCACCCGAAGCAATACGAAGCACCCGAAGCAATCGTGGAGTATCCGAAGCACACACGACGCAAGAACTGCATCCACGAGCGCAACAACGGACGCCGCATCGCTGCCGCACGCCATTGGTTCCAGCCGCCGCGATTGTCGCCAGAGATAGACAGCCACGATGACAGTTTGAGTGTGGGGCAGGGCATGCAACGCATGAAACACATGAAGCATGCACTGCAGAGCAAATGTAAACACTGAAGCAGACGAAGCGGGCTGCTCTATAGGCCGAAACAAAACTGTAAAGGCGTAACAATGCGTACAAAACTCCAGCTAGAACGTACTTTATACCCCTTATATATCTGTAACAAAAAGAAGAACAAATACAGGGCTCCTTCTCCGCTTTATAGCGTTTTACCTGCAGTTTTAGCCGTGTTACAGTGTTACAGTTTCAAATGCCGCACACAAGCAGCCGCGCCGTGCTACCATCGTTGCTTAACCCCTCCATAGCGCCACGCACACCACCAACACCCCCGATGTTTATGGTCTGTAGCCCGATGGGTTATAGTGAAAGTCCGCTTGAATCACTACGCCGCCTCGGTCGCGTGCACCGTCCCCGGCATCGCATGCGGCACACGCAGGACAATTTGACACCACCCACAAGACAGTAAAGGTTTGTGCAACATGGCAGACAGCACCAACACCAACTCAACAGACGGGTTCGATGCCGAACTCAGCGCAGAGTTCGCAGGGTTCAACGAGTCATTCCCTGACGCGGCCGCCGACATCGACAACATGGCAGAAGCCGACGCAGAGGCCGCTGCCGCCGCTGCAGAAGATGGTAAGAGCGCCAACACAACTACATCCAAAAAGCAGAAGCGCGGCCGCAATTATGTCGCAGCCGGCCCGAAGTACTCCGCAAAGAAAAAGGCCGCTACCAGCAACGACAACACCGGCGATACCGACAGCGACAACAACACCACGCGCACAGCGCAAACAATCGATCTCGTGCGCGAGGTCAAACGCTTCAAGCGCTTGAACATCCACCTCGGCGCGCCCATGGAGGTCATCACCAAGCGCTGCATCGAGGACTACTTCGCCCACGACTACTACGAGCCCGGCACCGACATCAATGACCCAGCCCAACGCGTCGTGCGTGATGACGCCCCGCAAACCACAGAAGAGCTGATGACAGCGCTGCTCGCCTCGTGCAACGAGATGATCCGCATGCACAACGCGGCGATCCGCAACTGGCTCAAAAGCCGCGACGAGAAGCCGCTCGGCGGCGAGATCTACCCCATGCTCAAGCGCTTTAGCCAATACGACCTCGTCACCATCATCAAAGCCACAGCGATCATCGTCAACATCGCGCCGGCTGATCTCTCGTCACCCACCGACCTCGACTTGCTCTCCTACTACGACAGCGACCCCACGTCGCGCTCGTATGGCACCTATGTACCCTCGGAGATCGAGATCGAAGCGCTTGTGCAGTCCTACTGCTACAACATCACACGCAAGGAACTCGACGACGTGCTCGCCTCGCTCAAGCGCACCTGCACGCGTGTGACCAGAGCAAAAGACAAAGACTTGCTCGCTGTCAACAACGGCATCTACAACTACAAGACCAAAGAGCTCCTCCCCTTCAACCCGAAGTACGTCTTCGTGTCGAAGTCGCAGATCAACTACCGCAAAAACCCGTCCAACCCAGTGAAAGTGTCCGACGACGGCTACGAATGGAACATCGAAGACTGGATGTTGGAGCTCACCGACGGCGATCGTGAGCTCACCGAGACCATCTGGCAGATCATCGGCGCAACCTTGCGCCCGTATGTCTCCTGGAACAAGTCCGCCTGGTTCTACTCTGAAACCGGCAACAACGGCAAGGGCACGCTGCTAGAGATGATGCGCAACCTCTGCGGGCCCCAAACCTATGCGTCGATTCCACTAGCCGACTTCGGCAAAGAGTTCATGCTTGAGCCGCTGACCAGGGCATCTGCCATCCTCGTCGACGAGAACGACGTCGGCACCTTCATCGACAAGGCTGCGAACCTCAAAGCCATCGTCACCAACGACACGATCACCATCAACCGCAAGTACCGCAGCCCCATTGCGTACCAGTTCTACGGGTTCATGGTGCAATGCCTCAACGAATACCCCAAGGTCAAAGACCGTTCCGAGTCGTTTTACCGTCGCCAGCTCTTCATTCCATTCAACACCTGCTTCACCGGCAAAGAGCGTCGCTACATCAAAGACGACTACATGAGCGACACCGAGGTGCTCGAATACGTGCTCTGGCGCGTGTTAGAGGGTATGGACGACTACTACGTGCTCGACGAGCCGGAGGCCGCACGCAAGGTGCTCGACGACTACAAGATCTCCAACGACCCGGTGCGCGAGTTCTGGACGGAGATGCGCGAAGAGTTCGTCTGGGACCTGCTGCCGAACATGTTCCTCTACGACCTCTACAAGCAGTGGCACTCGCGCAACATCGCCTACTCCTCACCGATGGGCCGAAACAACTTCTTGAAGGCAATTGCGCACGTCATCGCTGCCGATCCTGATTGGGCGGCACCCGACAACGGCCAGGCTAAGGTGCGCACCGGCGACAAGATGTCGCAGCCTGAGCCCTTGATCCGCAACTTCAACCTGACGAACTGGGAAAACGAATCCGTCCCCAACAAGCGCGACAACGCCCATTGGATCCCGAAGCACCAGGCTACTTACAACGGCTACGTGCGTGTGAACAAGGCAAACGCCGACACCGCAGCGCAGCAAAACGCAGCACAGCAGGATGCAGCGCAGCAAGATGCGACCGTACAGCACACTGATGCACAGCAGCCGCAGCCACAGCAGCACAACACTGCAACCACGCAGCAGCAGGCCCAAACCCCGCATGCTGAACCGGAAACCACGCCCTATGCAGGCCAGCCCTCGCCGATTGACACCCAGCCTGTCACCTTCGACGACGAAGGCAACGCATACACCGACGCACCTGACGCGCACGCACCAGCTGAGACAGACGACGCGTACATCATCGCAGACCACCCCGCCAACACTGAGTACACCAAGGCGAACCCCACCGTGCGACGCGCTGTGAAGGAAAACGACAAGCGTAAGCAGGTAAACACCACCGTAAACAACCACGAGACCAACCCGCCCGCATCAGGGTCACAGCCAAAACCCGGGGTAGGAGCTGACGGGTCAACCGACGGCGGCGCCGCGAGCGGCGCAGGGGGTGGTGGTGCGAGCACCACGCCGGACGGTCAGGGATAGACCCCACACCGAGTAACGCGCCCGCGCGTGCTCCGCAGAAAAACCAATACAACCAATAGCACCCATAATGCAACCAACATGTGACGAAAGGTCAGGCGTGAATCACCCATGAACACCACACCCGCACACAACACTCAATACGCCGGCCGCCCGCTGGTGACGACCCAGAACGCGACGTTCATCTTCTACGATATTGAGTCGCTCACCAACGTCTTCACCGTCTGCGCCTACGACAGCCGCGACCACAGCGTCGACGCATTTTGCCTCGTTGACGACGCGTACTTAAGCGACCAGCTGCGCGCCTGCGACATCACCCAGCGCGTCATCCAAGCCAATCCCGCATGGGCCGCGCGCTGCGAGGACGCAGGTGTTACCCCAACACTTCGCGTGCACACACTCACCGACGACGAAGGCCGCATCGACGAGGGCGTGCTGAGCCACATGGCACACACCCTCGGCGGTGTCACGGCCACAACCCGGCTGCACGCCGACGCCGAGTCTCGGGCGCGCTATGAAAAAGATGAGTTCCGCCGCCCAGGTTGGGAGCTCGTGTGCGATACCGACGAAGGCTATGACCCTGCAGCCCACCCGTTCATCACCGGCTACAACTCGCTCAATTACGATACCGTCATGCTCGCCACCTTCTTCTACCTGGCGGCGACACCGAACACGGCGTTTACCGCGCGCGAGCTGCGCCGACACAACGACAACCTGTTCGGCGAGGACATGCGAAACCGCATGTACGCCTACTTCTCCTCGCACCCCGAGGGCAAGGCGCTCGGGCACACCGGCGGCTATCTTTCCGTCGCCGGCGAGATCCGCGACAACTGGGTGAAATCTGGACGCCACCTCGACATCGCACGGCTCAACGAGCTGCAATCCCGTGTGGGCCTGAAGCGCTTGCTCGGCATGACCGGCCACCAGATCCTCGAATCCGACAAACTCTCCGGCCAAAACGCCGAGATCACGTCCTTCGAGGAGCTCACTGAGCTGATCTGCTACAACATCTCCGACGTGATCGGCACAGCCATCATGTTCGAGCACAACGTCTACTCGGGCTCGTTCAACCTGCGCTCCACACTGCTGCACACCTACCCGGAGACCGTCTACGACCACACCGGCGACTTCGCGACCCCTGCGATCCACCCCTACAAGGTGCGCCACGACCGGCTCACCCCGGACACGTCCTCTGCGAAGCTCACCGCCTACATCTTAGCGCCGTACCGCAACTTGCACGACATCCCCGGCCACCAGGCCGACCGTCCGACGGTATCGTTTTGCTACCCCGACCCGCAGGTGGCGGCGGAAATGGGCATCACCCCCATCAACGTGCTCGCCATGGCGCGCGAGTTCTTCTACGACCACGTGCCCGACACCACTGCCTCGGGCCGTAAAGCGCGCGCAGCCTTCGACAACGTCTACAACTACTACCGCTCGATTGAGGGCAAGAACTTCAACGAGAACAACCAAGCCAATCCGAGCATTGACGAGGTCGTCGACAAACTCCATGACGTCCTCGATAAGGCTGCAGGTGTTACAGGTGGGCGCCTCGCGTTGCAGCAAAGCGCAAACAACCCTGCCATGATCGAGTACTGGTCTGCGCTGCACACACGCATCACCGACATGCAGCAGCGCCTTGTAAACACCATCCCGCCGACACATGTCGAAGCGCAAGGGGTGAGCCGCCACCTCGTCGAGATCGACGAGATCGCCGCCCTTCGTGAACCGTTGATCGCCATTGGCATGGATTACCACGCCGCAATGAACGACGACGGTAAGCCTATGCGCATGACAAATCCGAACAACACTGACGGTAAAGGCGCAGCAATCGTGCGCTGGGCCGGCTACATTTGCGACTTCTTCGCCGCCTACTCGCACACGCATGGACTCACTGAGGCCCAGCTTGCCCGTGGCGAGCACACCCAACGTGTGTCCTGGCCGCTGGAGGATTACCAGCTTGTCTACTCGCTCGACGAGATTGAGAAGTTGCCCAACAACATCGACTATGTCTTCGTCGACGAACTGGGTGAAGTCACCCCGACGCACTGCTTCGCAACATTTTCCACCGGGGGCTTGCACGGCGCAGAGTATTCTGCCGGCCAGCACGCCGAACTCACCAAAGCGTTTGATGAGCAGATGGCGCTGTTCACCCGCGTCATCCACCAGGCTGCATCCGACATGCAGACCCCTGAGGCAGCACTAGAGCGCCTCGCCGAGGCACTTGCCCACGACAAGGAGAAAACAACCGGCAAGACTCAAACACCCACCATCACCGACACCATGCGAAACAATGCCCATGCGGCCATGCACGCTGACAACTGGGTAGCGACTGTAGAGGCTGATCCTGAGCTGCAGGCGAAGTTCCCGACAATCGCCAAACCCAACGGCGAAAACTACACCGTCGCAGAGCTCGCCCGCATCAGCTGGTGGATCCGCAAGATGCTGCGTGTGGCTATGCCCACCGGCAACGCAGATGACCCGTATGTGCTCGTCGAGCACAAGTCGCTCATCGTCGCCGGCAAAGCTGACGCGCCGGTAATGCGCACGAGTATGCCGAACACGAAGGAGCCGGGCGAGATCTTCGAGCGCACCACTGCCGGCAACACCAAGCTGCGTGCGCGCTACGCAATGACGTCCATCGACGACGTCATGCACGAAGACTTCACGTCCTACTACCCGCTGATGCTCACCAACATGGCAGCCTTTACCAACCCGGATCTGGAAGAAACCGGCACCAAAGACCGCTACCGCGACATGTTCCACCAAAAGGAGCGCTACGGCAAGCTGCGCAAGGATCAAACCTTAAGCGCCGACGAACGCGACTACTACTCGGTCATGCGCGAGGGCGTGAAGCTGGGTCTCAACTCTGCGTCCGGTGCCGCAGACTCTGTGTTTCAGCAGAAAATCCTGATGAACAACACCATCATCTCGATGCGGCTCATCGGGCAATTGCTCACCTGGTGGGTCGGCCAGTCGCAAGCCTTCATCGGCGCCCGCGTCACCTCGACCAACACTGACGGCATCTACGCGACCCTCGACATCGACACCGTGACGCGCACGCTGGAAACGCTTGCACCCGTCATCAACGTCGACATTGAGCCTGAGCCGATGACGCTGGTGAGTAAAGACTCCAACAACCGCATCGAGTTCGCGCCTCAAGATGGCGACACCGCTACTGACGCATTAGAGCGCGACGTGCTCGCTGTGGGCGGCTCCACATTGGCCGCCTACTTCGGCCCCTCGCCGCGCAAGGCACTTGACCACCCGGCGATGTCGGATCGCATCATCGGCGACTACTTCAAGCTCGTCGCCTCCGGCACCTTTGTGCCTGATGACACCGACGACAACGGTAACCCGCGCACAGATGTACTTAACGCAGAGGAGCCAATGCACATCCCGACGGTCATGCAGCTGCTGCGCCGCGTCGAAGAGGAAGTGGGCCCAGCGAAAGCACTGGTGTTCTACCAGAACATCATCGCGTCTTCTGTGGGCACGATGAGCTACCTCTACGCTATCGACGCAGACCTTGCCGACGACGCTGTGCCGGCCGCTGAGGCTGACACTGGCGTAGGCCAGGTCACAACGCCGATCACAGCAGACACGACCACGCTGCTCCAGCACTACAACCGTGTCTTCATGGTCGACGAAGAAGCTATCGCCACGCATGCCGACGCCTACCGCACTGCGTGCGGCGAAGAGCTTCACCCCGTGCGCATTGGTGCTGCGAAGGTACGCAAGGTTCCTGCGGCAACGCTTACCTCCCGCAAGAAGAAGGACATGCGCAACCGCAGCTCGGCGGCCGCATCTGCCCTGCTGCGCCAGGCTGGCGTGAGCGATCTCGACAGCTACAAACAGCAGCACGACATCGGGCTCTACCGCCACACCGGCGTCGACAGCGCACAAGTGCATGTCATCGTCAACCGCACGATCCACGACGCGCCGCGCGAGGCCAACGAGCTGCTGCTCGCTTGCCTCGACCGCAAGGCGTATGCCGAACTCATCGCCGCGAAGTTCGACGACAACTGGAAAAATGAGCCGGGCACCCAAGCTTGGCGCGAAGCGCTCGACGCAAAGATCACGACGACCACGCCGTTCAACGACGCGCCGATCGCAAACGTGCAGGCTAACATGCTCAGGGCGAACACTGCCGAGCCGGCATCCTCTGGCGAGGACACAGCTGACGCGCTTGCCGGCAACACGCCGCAGGCGGAGAACGGGGTGGCTGACACAGCTGACGTAACCGATACAGCAAAAAAGGAGCACACACAACCAGCACCGCAACCTGCACCACACACCGAAGCACCACAGCACATGGACTCCGACGTGTGGCCTTACGCGCCCGACTACGCGATACCGCACCCGGCATACATCAACCAGCACTGCGATCCTGCGGCGTTTGCCCTAAGTCACACTGACACGGTAATTGCTGCGTCGCACTACACCGAGGAGTACAGCGAAGGCGACCCTTTCGAGGCTGCTGAGCACATCGTCCTCGCCACACAGGGCGTGTAAGGTAGGCGCAACAACCATGGCATCTGATTCCACAACACCACCACGTCACACGAGGCGCCCTCGCGAGCGCACAGTAGAGCAGTACTTTGTCGCCGAGTGCGCCAAGCGTGACGTGCTGTGCTACAAGTTCACCGCTGCGTCCACGATCGGCGTGCCCGACCGTGTGGCCATCGGCACAACAGTACACGGCACACCATTGACGGTGTTTGTGGAAATCAAGCGCCCCGGCGAGCGCCCCAGAGCCATGCAACAGCGCGTCATCAACGACATTGCCGCCCACGGCGGCTACGTCTGCGTCGTGGATTCCCACGACGCAGTTGACGCGTTTTTCGCCGCCACATTCGATTCATAAAGAATCCTCATCACTACCGAAAGGCATCACGACAATGAATACCGCATCGACCCCAGAAGCACTGCGTGACACACACCACCACGTGCCCTACGTCGTCACATTCACCCAACCCAGATGCCAGCCGTGTAAACAGAACTTTCGTTTGCTCCACACATGCTTCGACGACACCGACATTGACATCCACGTCATCAACGTGCGCGAGGAAGCATGGGCCCACGAGTTCATCACTGAAACACTTGGCGCCGCCGCCACCCCTGTCACCGCGATCGTCGGCGTCGATCTGCTCACCACGCCGCTCGCTGCCGATCCTGACACCATGACCTGGTGGCCGGGCTTTAGACCAGACACCGTACGCGCGGCCGCCCGCGCCGTCACTGCGGGCTAACCCCGACCCACACGCGCCCGGCCGCGTGCCCAGCAAGGAAACCCGGAGAGATCAACCATGCACCCATCACAGCCCTTCAATCCATTCGACGACACTCCAGTACCGCCTCCAAGCGCATCTCACGCACCTACAGGCGAGATGTTCACCATCGCCGACGACAACCCGATCACCCGTCCGCTCGACAAGGTAGCCCCGCTCGACACCACGCACATGGCGCCGTGGATGGCGGCCATCGAAGACGCGTTGCTGCCCTCGCAGCGCGTGGTGCGCAAATTCATCGTCGAGCACCCCTTCTGCGGCGTCTTTCTCGGCATGGGCGGGGGCAAGACGCTCACCACACTCTCAGCGCTTTCGCTCGTCCAGCCACCCGGCAACACACTTGTCGTCGCACCCATCAACATCGCCCGCGACACCTGGACCGACGAGATCGAGAAGTGGGACATTCCACTGCCTGTGGTCTCACTCGTACAGCGCCCGCACAAGAACAACCCCGACAAGTTCACGCCCTTAAGCCGCAAAGAGCGCCTTGAGCGCTACGAGCTCGCCTATGACACTGACAACCCGAAGGTCTTCATCATCGGCAAAGAAAACATCGACGATCTCGTCGAGTTTTTCGCCACCAAAGGCTTCACCCGCAAAACGCCGAAGTACGACCAGTGGCCATTTTCCACCATCATCATCGACGAGTCACAGTCGTTCAAAAAGGCCGGCAACGTCGGTTCCAAAGCACTGCGGCGCGTGCGGCCCTACATCAACCGGCTCATCGCCATGACCGGCACGCCGAGCCCTGAAGAACTTGGCGACCTCTTCGGTCAAATGCTCATCATCGATGGGGGCGAGCGCCTCGGCAAGTATGAATCCCGCTTTCGCGACACCTTCTTCAATCCTATCGCCATGAAGGACAACATCGTCACAAAGTGGGAGCCAAAGGCCGGCGCGAGCGACGAGATCTACCGGCGCATCGCAGATGTCACTATGAGTGTGCACAACAGCGCACTCGACACGTTGCCGCCGTGCACAATCGACACTGTGGAGTTGAACCTCACGCCCGAATTGCGCAAGACGTACCGCGAGTTCATGCGTACCTTCATCATGGACGTCGCCGACACACAGCTGCCGGAAGATGCACGCGCCACCGACAAATACGGCAACGCACTCTATCTCCCCGACAACAAGCTCGACTTCACGCCTGACTCGCTGCAGGCGCAGCTCGATGCAATTAGCCAATCAGGCCTTGATGAGAAGCAGAAGTGGCGCGAAACTGCTGCACTGCCCTCTGGCATCGGTAATCTCACCAACGCTGCCGTGCAAACAATCACCGCCACCAACGCCGGCGCGCTTCGCATGAAGCTGCTGCAGTTCGCCTCCGGCGCCATCTATCTTGACGCTGACCCGGATGACGACGAGCCGACACCTGCAGGCCAAGCCCGGCCCTACCACACAGTGCATTCGCTCAAACTCGATGCGCTGCGCGACATCATCACCGAGCGTGACCCGATCGCAGAGCCTGTCATTATTGCCTACCGCTTCATATCCGACGTCGAGCGTATCCAGGCCGACTTGCGTAAGCACGGCTTTGATCCGGTTGTCTTCGATGGCGCATCGAGCACAAAGCGTGCCTGGAACGCCGGCAAGATCCCCATCATGCTGCTCCAGCCGGCCTCGGCCGCTCACGGACTCAACCTCCAGGACGGCGGACATCGTCTCATCTGGTTCGCGCTGCCAGACTCGTCCGAGAAGTACCAGCAGACCAACGCGCGTCTGCACCGGCTCGGACAACAACACCCGGTCGACATCGCGCAGCTTACTGTCAAAGGCACAGTGGATGCGCGGCTGCCGGGCATCTTGCAACAAAAACGCGACCAGGAAAATGCGCTCCTTAACGCTGTACGTCACGACGTCACCCAGTACAGTGTCTAATGCACTACCCAACACCAACAGATAAGGAAACACCCATCATGGCCGACATGATCAACCACCCGCCCCACTACGCCTCCCACGAGATCTTCGAAGGTGAATGCATCGAGTGGATCTGGAACCAACCCAAGGTCGTCTCCGACATGGGCAAGTACGCCTGGCGTTTTGGCGATAAGGACACCCCTGAATCCAACATCGGCAAGGTGCGCTTCTACGCCCGCCTCCTGCGCGACAAGGCAACCCAAGACGGCTACATCCCACGCGTCAACGCAGATGACACCGCACGCACCTACGACGAAGCCTACGAGCAGTACGCCAGCTGGTACGTACACATCACATGTGACCCCTCTGGCATAAGCCACTACCCGCCGATGCCTGTCCAGCACACGGTCGGCTTTCTCGACACTGCGTTCACCACGTCGACCGTCTTCAACTCGATCGACGACGACATCGCACGTCTTACCGGCGCGATCATCGTGCTCGCGCTGCAGTGCTCGCAAGCACCCGATGCCAAGGATGTGGCCGCGATCGCCAACCACATCATCAACATCTGCAACCGCTTGCTCGTACTTTTCGAAGTCAAACGAGACCAGCAGAAGTAGCACGCCATGACATTCGACACTGCGACATCCGCATTCGCCGAACACGCGCACACTATCGCTGCCGTAAGCGCACTCTGCGTCGCCATCTGTGTGGTGCTGTTGCGCGCGACCTGGGACACACGCAAACCTGTCTTCGACGCCATCTGCTACGTCGTGTCCATCAGCGCACTCGTCATCGGCGTGGCCGCGCTTGTCATCGAGTTGCGCCAGATGCAAACGTCACTCGAGGAGTTCTCCACGCACACTGTGCCGGAGACTACGACGACTGCGACATCAGCGACTGTGGCGTCTACGACTACGACCGCGTCTACGACTGCAACCGCCACCACCACAACCACCGACACCGACTAGGACACCGAAAGCGTACACACCCGACCATGTCTCTTACTTCCGCCTCTGCTATGGCAATTCCGCAACCGTATGACACCAATACGCTTGTGCGTGCCACCTGCCCCACACCGAAGCGCGGCGAGCACGTGCGCATCGCCATCGACCTCGACTCCACACTCATCAACTACACGGCGCTGTGCACTGCTGCGGCACTCCTGCTCGACATCGACTGCACACCGACTGCGACACTGGACGACTACTACCTGTACCCGTTGATCTTCATCGATAAGGGAGATTTTCTCGAAGCGCACACCTTCGTCATGGCCCATGCTGCCTATCACCCCCTCATGGATGAAACAGCACCTCAAGCGATCGCACGGTTACGCGCAGCCGGCCACCAGGTCGACATCCTCACCTCGCGCGAGCCCACGCCACACATGGAGTCCAGGCTCGTCGCGTGGTGTGCACATCACAACATCACCGTCGACGAGGTTGTCTTCGCCGAAGACAAGTCGATTACCGACAACTACGACATCATCTTCGACGACGCGCCGCATCACCTGGAAGCCATCACTGCCGCTGGCCACACACTCGCTGTGCGCAAACCCTGGCCGTTCAACGCGCACATGGAGCACATCCCCGCAGCCCCCGATTGCGCAGCACTTGCAGATTGGATCATCATGCAGCAAAACAACACATCAAAAACGCACAACTCGAAGTCGTCGCCGGAGTCTAACGCACAACATAGCACACAACATAGCACCCGCCGTGCCACCCGCAGACGCGCAACCCGCGCTGCCGGCGCACCGCGCACTTCGACTTCCGTATAGCCGTACACGCTGCAGTGTTGTGCCGGCATGCCGCGTTACCGTGCTACAATGCATGCAATCGAGCCTACGGCGTCTCCCACAACCATTGCACGGAGACGCTCATGGCGCAACGACGATCATGTGCAAAGGAGTACATTCATGACTCGACCCATGCCGACACTCACGTCCGAACAGCGCGAGGAAGCACTGCGTAAGGCGTCCATTACCCGCAAGGAGCGCGCTGAGCTCAAAGCGAAGCTCGCAGACGGCTCCATCACGCTCAAAGACGCACTGACAAAGGCAAAGTACGTCAACAACCAGGCGCTCTACAACATGCGCGTCATCGACGTGCTGCGCACCCAGCCGGGCATTGGACCCGCCAAGGCCACCAAGATCATGGCAGAGCTCGACATCGCTGAGCGCAAGCGTCTCAAAGGCCTCGGCCCCCGCCAGCGCGAGCGTCTCATCGAATACGCCGGGGAGAACTTCTCCCGCGCGTAAACGCCGCATAGCACACATAGACAGCGCCCCCGCACCTTGAAGGTACGGGGGCGCTACTCATGCGGCCCAAGCACAACACGCACACACGCGACCTAGCCGCGCGGGATCACCAACGTGTTGCCGGCATAGATCATGTCGACATCCCTGATGCCATTAGCCCGCGCCAGGCTCGCCATGTCGACGCCGTAGTACAACGCCAACTCACTAAGCGTGTCGCCCCACACGATGACGTGTTCGTTCGCGCTCATGCCTGCGGGTGCGGCGGAGGCAGCAGGTGCAGGGACGGTGTCAACTGGCTCAGCATCAGGGGTCTCGCCCTCGGGAGCGCTTGCGCGCTCCGGGGATGCGTGCGAGGATGCGTCTGCATCTGCAAGCGACGCTTCATTGTCTGCCGGCTCAGCATTCGCCGCAGACGATGCGTCGGGCACAGCATCAGTTGCAGCATCGGTTGCAGCTTCTGCATTCGGTGTCGACGTCACCGTCACCGTTTCAGTTTCACGGCGCTCGTCGAGCTTGTCGACGAGTTCATCGAGATCGACAACGCCCAAGTTACGATCGTCGGCGCTTGTCACAGTCGGCGTCTCTTCTGCGGTGGCCACGTCTGTGTGCTCACCAGAGAGAAAGCCCCACAACAGTGTGGAGCCGAAAATGCCGACACCGAGCGCACCGAGTGTGCCGCCAATGGTGTAAATCGGCGTGCGCGAGACATGCGCACGTTGACCAGCGGGTACTGCCTTCACGGCAGTTGCGTCCTCAGATGTTCGATGCGGTTGGCGTTTACGGGTAGAGCCCATGGGTGTCCCTTTCATAGCGTGAACATGCGTGTTTTGTGATAGGGAAAACCATAACACCTGGTTTTACCCATACCCCCACAATACAGCATCCGCGCACGTGCTGTATAATACAACCTGCATAGCGCGCACATTCCCCCGCGCGCCGTGTCCTCGAACGTTCAAGATTTACGTAGATCGAAACAAGAAAGGATGGTCATTCCTCCAATGACTGCACCTCAGAACTTCCAGCAGCCGCAGGGCGGCTACAACAACAACAATGGTGGCGGCCAGCACCTGTCCACCAACGACTTGAAGCCCCGCCTGACCGTTGTCATCAAGGGCACCGTCGGCTACAACCGCATCTCCTCTCGCGTCGAGGGCGCTGAGCTTGAGCGCTACAACGAGCGCCGCCGCCAGGCGAACCCGCGCATCAAGTTCGACATGGCGCCGCACACGATGATCACCATCGCCAACCCGGAGGTCATCCCGAACCAGGACGCTAACCCGGATCAGCAGCTCGCAGAGCAGTTCGTCCGTGAGAGCTTCTACTACTCCAAGCGCAACGAGGAAAACCAGGCTACCTTCCAGTCGAAGATGGAGCAGCTGCCCACCGTCTGGGAGCGCGATCCGGCCACCGGCCAGTTCACTCAGGTCAACCCTGTCTCTGACGACCTGACCGCAGGCCAGGAAGTCTACGTCGTCGTCTCCACCTTCGAGTCGTCTCGCGGCAACAACGGTGTGGGCCTCAACGAGATCTACGTCGAGGGCAAGGCATCGCTCGGCAACGCCCGCTCGCGCGACCTGTCCGCCTACGGCCTGGTCACTAATTCCGCACCTGTGCCGACCATTGGTGCAGCTCCCACGAACGCGCAGACGAACGCGCAGTCCGGCTACAACGCGCCGCAAGGCCAGCCGCAGCAGAATCAGCAGTACAACCAGCAGCAGGCTCAGCCGCAGCAGCAGCAATACAACCAGCAGCCGCAGCAGAACTACACCCAGCAGCCGCAGCAGGATCAGCAGCAGTACAACCAGCCGGGTCAGTACGACCAGCAGCAGACCCAGCAGCAGGCGCCACAGTACAACCAGCAGCAGCCGCAGCAGCAGGGTGGCGCATCTGACCCGTCTCAGGTGAGCCCGTGGCCGAACGCCTACGGCGACCAGAACGGCGGCATCACCTACCAGGGTTAACCGCCCACGCACGCGCCTTCAAGCCCTGCGTGCATACTGCGCCCGCGCCGCGTCTTCGTGGCGCGGGCGCTCTTTTTCTTCGCTCGCTGCGCACACACTTGACACAAGGACGCATCACCCATGACCTCACCCGCATACAACCCCCACCACGTGTGGCCGCAGTTTTACTCCAACCCGACAATTGCAGCACTTGGCAACAACAGACGCTGGACGGTGTCGACACAGCAGGACGTGCGCGCCGACCCGAACGATCCAACCTCGAAGATCATCACGCCGAAAAAAATGCCCATCGACATCCAAGAGCTGCGAAGTTCCGGTCGCGTCATGGGCGCGCGTGTCGCAGACGCCGAGCAGACGCTCATGACGCTTCCTGAGCTCACACACTTCCTTCCGAACGCGTCGAATTGCGCCTACTACCTCGACTGGACTCGCGACAACGTCATCATTGTGGACATCGAATCAACCTGTCCGCCTCACGTGCGCGACAGACTACTCACCATCACCCCCTACGCGCTCTACACTGAGGTGTCCATGTCGGGTCGCGGCTACCACCTCGTGCTGCCGATGCCTCCGGCCGAGATCATCGACCCGGCCGTGAGCATGAAGCGCGTGCTGCGCAACCTCGACGGCCACTACGAGATCCTGCTCGACCACTGGGTGACGTTCACCCGCACCCCGATCGACCCGGGTGTGATCAACCACGCATTCAACACCGCCGAGCGCATCACGCCGCTGACCCTGTGGCAGGAGCTCGTCACCGAGGCGACATCGCTGAAATCCGGCGCACAGCTCTATAGCGTCGGCATCGGCGATGAGCTGGGGCTCTCGAACGACCCAGAGCAAGCTAGGTACGAGCAGAACATCATCAACCGCGCCCACAACGCAGCGCTTGCCATGCCGTCAAGCGATAAGACCCCAGCCGATTTCAATTTCGACAACTCCCGCTACGAGTTTTCGGTGCTCTCACGCATCGCGCATGCTGTGGGTCGCGAGCTCTACGGCGACATTTTGGAAGACTACGGCTCCATCGACCCCGCAGACATGCCCGAAGGCGCGGCACTCGACCAAATCGCGCGTCTGACATACGTACTCGGCACCCACATCATCGAATACCGCGACAAGCATGATCAAACCAGAAACGGCTTGCCCTATCTTGCCCAACGCGCCGTCGACGTGGTCGAGCACATCGACTGGGACGAGTTCAACGCGAAGTTGCGCACCCGATACATTCACGGCCAGGATCTCTAGGAAAGGAACCCCACCATGACACTTGGCATCATCGCATTCATTGTGGCGTTTTTGCTGCTCATCGCAATCCACGAGGCCGGCCACTTCATCGCCGCCAAATCCGCAGGCGTTGCTGTGCGCACCTTCAGTATCGGCATGGGACCGAAAATCGCCTCCTTCACCCCGAAAAACACGCCGAACCCCACCACTTACCAGCTTGCGGCACTACCCATCGGCGGCTATTGCGGGATTGCCGGCATGACAAACCTTGACGATGCCGACGACGTCGATGAGGACGCCCGCTTCGATCACGCGCCACTGCACACACGCATTGGTATCATGCTCGCCGGCATTGCCATCAACATTGTCGCCGGCCTGCTACTCATTGCAGCCCTTGCTGCCACCACAGTGTTCCCGGACGTGCGCGCCGACTCGCGCCCTGTCATTGCTGAGGTGCAGGCTGATTCTCCAGCCGACAAGGCCGGTCTCACAGACAGCCTCGATGCCACAATCACCGCCGTGGGCGACACGCCTGTTACGCGCAGGTCGGACGTGAGCCAAGCGCTGCAGCACTACCCCGAGAAGACTGTGACACTCACCCTCGATGACGACGGCCAGACCCGCACTGTCGACGTCACGCCCACCGATGCCGGCACAATCGGCGTCATGATGCGCACACGCGAGCCTGCGGCGCGTGAAGCTACCTCAGCCGCTGACGCAATGACCCTCGCCTCCACGTACACGGTGTCGCTTGTCGATCAGACGGTGCGCAGCATCGCAGCGCTGCCGTCGATGGTGGCACCTGCCGTAAAAGCCATCGCAGGCACCGAGGAGCGTAAGTCTGACTCCCCGATGTCGATCGTAGGCGCCTCGCGCATCTCCGGCGAGATCGTGAAGATGGACGCCTGGTCGAGCTTTGCGCTCATGATGGCGAACTTCAGCATCTTCTTAGGGCTGTTCAACTTGATTCCGATTCCGCCGCTCGATGGCGGCCACGTGATGATCAACCTCATCGGCGCGGCCAACAAGCGCAGGAAGGGTACTCCTAATGCCTCAGGTATCGGCGTCGATTACGCGAAATTCACCTGGATTACTGCTGTTGCCGCATTGCTGCTGTTGGGCTTCGGCCTGCTCATCCTTGTCGCCGACATTGTCGCGCCCGTAACCCTTCAGTAGCGCACTAGCACGAGCATACTTCGGTGTGAGATACTCAGAGCACAACTGTGCAAACCATCAGGTCTTGCACCATGTGTCATGTATGAGGGCGAAGAAAATATGGACATGTCATCTCTGTTGCCGCAGGATCTACTCGGGTTCGTGCAAGAACACAGCGGCACGCTGCTCAGCGTCACCCTGATCGCTGTCGCGCTCCATATTATCACCACAGCCATTCCGCGACAGCTGCGCAAAATGCGCCGCATGCGCAGCAGAATCACCACAGCACTGCTCGCCTCCGCCATCGCCGGCGGCGGCATCGGCTCTGTCGCCGGCAACGCACTTGATTCCCGACACGCCACCCAGTGCCCGCAAGGTACTGTAGCCATGTCGCAACTTGGCGGCCAGCTGCGCTCGCAGACCTACTGCATCCCCCAATCAGCACTGCAACCAGCACCGCAAGCTGCTCCCCAACCACAACCCGCCTCACGCGCCGACACACTGCCACTCCCCGACGTTGGCAACCTTGCGTTACCAAACGCCGACATGCTACGTTACACCGATCTTGGCGCAGCACTGAACAACATCACAGGCTAGGCGCCCAACCCCGAATCAACGCACCCATGAAAACAATCACACATACCGTCACCACCGCCACAGGCGAGTCCTACGACGCAGAAATCATCCTGCCCCGCCCTCACCGTGCGGGCACCACCCGCACCATCATCGCGCTCAGCGACGCTCCCACCACCGACATCGCGAGAGCTCTGCTGCCCTGCGACCCCGACAACCCCACAATGACCGTGGCGGGAACGCCGGTTGCAACGACAACTGCGCTGCTCTACGAAGATGGCACACCACGCGGCCACTTCCTGCTCGGGAACCAATCGAACAACGTCTACTTCATCAACATCGACGACATCGACGTGCTTCCGCGCACGCACACATGCGACCCAGATGATGACAACGTGGTCACCGTCAACCTTGACGAGCTGCCTGTCATACACGACCTTGTTATGAGCTTCACTCATAAGGTCGTAGACACGCTGCGTGACTCGTCGAAGCTTCCACACGACGTCGTCGAAGGTGTGAGTCCTGCTATCGCCACGCACCTACACAGACTTGCGTCCAACCACATAAGTGTTGCCGATCTTGCGAAGCAGCTGCACTACATTGTGACTGCAGCACATTGGCGCACACTCGCTACCTACCTGTATGTTGAGGCTCTTCATAATGACGCCTGCAGCAACGGGCAGGGTGCCTGGCGCGAGCACATAGACGCAATCTATGATTACGCCAAGAAGTACGAGCTCGGCATTTCAGATTTCGACAACAGGCACCCGGAATACGTCACCGGCGTCGTCGCAGCGCACGTGCTTGACGAAGCATTGCGCCCGGTTGAGAGCGCGATCACACGCACTGAATCCACGCCAGCCCACACCATTGCCGCGCTCGACGCTATCACCACACCAGGTGCCGGCATCGACCCAGACCTGCTTACTACAGCAGCCAAGATGGCCATGCGCCCCCGAATCGACTAACACCATAAACCCCCACCACGCATAGGTTCTGGCGGGGGTTATGTGTTTTCCCTCGCGCACCGAGGGTGGGCGGGCGGTGTTACGGCGTGGCGTAAGTACAAGGAGGGTGGCGGCTCGGCCCGTCTTCGCCGGCCGAGCCGGGACAAAACGCGACACGTCGGTTGATACGCACTTCGACCACTCAAGACGTGCGCCGGGGGTGAGACCCCGCGCGAGGTACGCGCGGGGTGGGCGTAAGCAGTCTAGAATTGCGCGCACACACTATATGCGACACGCCACCCACGCATCATCATCACTATCACAGCCAACATCCACGGCTAAGAAAGGAACACCCATGGCTAATCCGAACGCTTTTCTGCTCAACGACACGCTGATGAACATCATCCGTCACGACATCGCCACCACCCGCATCGTGCCGGTGCTCACCGGCGGGCCCGGCTTCGGTAAGACCTCCTGCCTGGAAGACCTCGCGGAGTCGTTCGACACCAAGATCTTCAAAATGCAGATCAACTCCTACAACGAAAAGGGTGACCTGCTTGGCGTACGCGTCGTGCCGAAGGAGGACGGCACCGGCTTCGTGCAGGTCTACATCCCGAACGAAGTCATCGTCGCCGCCAACGAGTACGCCGAGGAACACCCTGACAAACTCGTCTTCGTCGCCCTCGAAGAGTACAACCGCGCAGAGCCGGACGTCACGTCTGCCGCCATGACGATGCCGACTGAGCGCAAGTGCGGCACCACTGAGATCGCACCCAACATCCGCTTCCTTGCTACCGGCAACGACAAGGGTAACGTCACCGAGATCGACGGCGCGTCCGCCACTCGCTTCGCTCACTACCCGGTGTATCCAGACCTCACCACCTTCTTGGAGGTGACGAAGGATTCACTCAACCCGCTTGTGAAACGCACCCTGCAGCGCAACCCGGAACTCATCGTCTCCCTGCCAGAAATCGCAGAAGACGACGGCTCCATGTTCAGCGTCGCCTTTGGCGACGACGAGCGCGAGAACCTGCCACACGCGAACCCGCGCACCATCGAAGGCATGTCGAATTGGCTGAACTCCATTACCAACGACGCCACGGACACGACCTTCCTCAAGGAGCTCTTCGACACCCCGGCCCACAACGACAATGACTCCACCCTGCTGGAGAAGTCCATCATCGCCCACACCGGAGACACCGCCTTTAGCAAGGCCCTCTACGCGGAGATCGTGAAGATGCTCACCCCGTCGCAGAACCAGACGCCGTCGTCTGCGGCCATGCCGCCGCGCCCGCGCGCAATGGACGCACTTGTGGGCGCCGACACCCGCAACGAGGTGAACGCAATCCTCGCCAGGATGGACGCCGACGAGCTCGATGAGGTCATCTTGTACTCTATGACCCAGAACCACCCGGACATTATCAATGGCGTGCTGCCGATGGCGCTCGATGCCTACCCGAAGCCGTACATGGACATCAACTCCACCGTCCAGCTGGTGAACCTGTTCACCGAAGGCCTTGTCACCGACGATGCCTTCGACGTCGTCGCGGCTGCGACGGGCGGCGTCGGCGAGAGCATCTACCAGTACCTCTCCGCGACGAAGTCGAACAAATAGCGCACACAACCCCTTCTCGGCACGTGTGCGTCCACCAACAACGCACACACACGTACACCAGGTAGCCCACATACAACGAGCACCTCGTGCTACCCGCTTGACCCCCAGAAAGGACATGTGCCCCCATGGCCGTCACCACGACGAACACAAAGCCTATCCAACTACACCCCACACAGTTCCATGCGCCGCTCACCGACGCAGCCGACGGCGGCCGAGACTACGAGCTCACGGACGTCTTCGCCGAAACGCTCATGCGCGACTGGATCGTCAAAGATGATCCGGCGAAGCCTGTTGCGCTGACCTGGCAACCGTCGACTACCGACAAAGGCCCCGCTGCCCCTGTGCAACTCACGCCGAACAGTGTGGTCGGCGCACTCGCTGCGGCGTGCGATGTCACAACGCCACCGACACCGGCTGTCGACCATGCAGCACTCGACATTGTTGCGGCACTCACTAACACCGACTTGACGTCGCTGCTACCCGTGACACGCAAGATGTTCATCGCGAGCGCCATGCACGACGTCGGCTACCCCGCACCCGTGCCAGGGCGTGTGATCTACACAGTAGAGTCTGACGTGCGCACCGCTGCGCGTGTGTACTGCCAGGCGCGCGAAGCCAAAGACCACTACGAAACAGCCATCCAGGCAAACGCGCTCACGGCGTCGTTGGGTTTGATCTACTCCCCTATGACACTCGGCGTGTGGTGCGCTGACGAGGCCGCCTTTGACGACTTCAAAAAGTACTTGGACTACAAAGTCAACCAGTACGCCGCACAAGATCTGCTCACCGCTGAAACAGTGGTGAGGTTCCGCAAGTTCAACCAGGTGAAGCTTGACAAACTCACTACGTCATTGCGACTTCGCACATCAGAGAAGGAAGCCACCGGCTCCTACTCCTTTGCCCGCGTATTCATGCACATCCTGCACGAATACATCACCCACACTGAGTCGATCACGACCTCGCGCAGTGTGTGCCCTGAGATCGGCTTCATGGCATTCGACGTAAACGAACTCATCATGCCGTCAAGCATCGTCTTCGCCAACATCGAGACGCATGCCTCGCATGAGACGTACCTCATCGACGCCGAGTGGCGTGCGATCGTGGGCGCGCTGCAAACACCGATAAAGCGCATCTCGCTCACAGAGATCGCATCGCTGACCTCCGACCTCAACCAGCAGCGCCGGGCGCAGAAATCAATGACGGGGGGTGGTAGCTCGAATGACGCGCCGACAAAGCGAGTGTTTACAAACCAGGACTTTGAAACCAGCCCGCCGACTGCTGCCCGCATCGCCAAAGATGTCATGGTTGTGCTTGAACACATGGGCAAAGTCAACACGTCGAAGAACATCCACAAGTACCGCAAGAAGACCTTCAACAAGCAGTCACGACGTCACCCGGATAACCCCAACATGCCGGGCAGAACCAAGATGAAGCGCTACTACCCAGATGTGCACATCTACGCCGACACCTCCGGCTCCATCCAGCCCGACGAGTACGAGGCTGCAATCAAGATCATTGCGGTACTGGCAAAGAAGCTCGGCTTCAACATCTACTTCTCCTCGTTCACGCACGTTTTGAGCGAAGAAGTTGAGCTCCACACCAAAGGACGCTCGCCGGCGAGCATCATGTCGATCATTCACGCGATCCCGAAGATGAAAGGAAACACCGATTTCGAACTCGTGTGGCGAAACATCAACCAGGATTTTGCCCATCGCAGCCGCTGCAACATCGTCATTAGCGACATGGAGTACACCCCAGACCGCTACTGGCAGTTCCAGCACCCCAACTCCACCTACTACATTCCGATCGTGACGAACCAGTACAAGTGGCCAATGATCACCCGTAGCGTCGCGACATTTTGCACCAACATGCAAGACTTTGTCCCCGACATCAGGAACCGTATTCTCGGGGCATAAAGTCTCGCCTCACACCCAGAAAGGAGCCGTACACACCCATGGCCCACAACCCATTCGACGACTTCACCGGAGACGACGGCACGCCCGGCCGAGGCGCGCCTGCGAGGTCGCCCTTCGATCCCTTCGAGGACAACCCAATCACCAACGCCGACGCTGACACCAACGTCAACACTGACACGTCGCAGAACGCAGACGGTGATCAGACAGGTGGCGCAGACAGCGCAGCGCTGGCAGACGGCGACGGTGACACCCCCACAGGCGACGGCGACGGCGATGGTAACGCCCCAGGTACCCAAGGCACCGCTATGCCTGCAGACGTGCCCATGCCGGACAACATCGGCCAGGGGGAAGACAACGCACAGCCTATGGTGGGCCCGAACCTCAACGACTTCTTCAACCAGGTGAGTAGTAGCACTCCCGGCGGCGCCGTAATGTCGATTCGCATCCCGTCGCCAGACGATGACGCTGAGCCTTACGACGCCGTCAAGCAGATGATGGTCAACTACAACGAGAAGTTCGTTGACGCAGACCCGACGCTCTTCCGCGACGAAGTGGTCCAGCAAACCCTCAGCGTGCTGGTGTCGCGCACTAAGCCCAACCCGCTGCTCATCGGTGCGGCCGGCGTGGGCAAGACCGCCGTGGTCGAGGAGATCGCGCGCCGCATCGCCACAGGCGATCCCTCCATTCCAGAGCAGCTGCAGGACACCACCATCTACGAGCTGCCGATCTCGGCAATCACCGCCGACGCATCGTTGGCCGGCGAGATGGAAAAGCGCGTGCAGCAGATCATCGCGTTTGCCTCCGACCCGGAGCAAAACGTCATCATCTTCATGGACGAAATGCACCAGCTACTCGACTCACGCTCCGCGATGATCTCGAAGGCGGCGCAGATGTTCAAGCCGCCCATGGCGCGCGGCGACGTGCGTATCATCGGCGCGACCACACTGCAGGAATCGAAGACGATCGACAAAGATCCGGCGTTTTCGCGCCGCATGACCCGCATCGGCGTCGACGAGCTCACCATCGAGCAGACCCGTGTCATCTTGAACGCCTGCGCCAAGCATGAGGTTGAGCACTTCGCACACACCATCGCGATCCCCGCAGACGCGCTCGATGCCTGCATCTCGCACGCAGACGCGTACCTGTCGACCGCGAACAACCGCCCGGACAACGCGATTACGCTGCTCTCGCGCGCGGCCGCCGATCTCTATCTGCTCTCAGCCCCCATCCGCCAAAAGGTGGGCGACGTCGCAGTACCTATGTCCACCCAGCATGTGGCGTCTGTGGCCGAGCGCCTCGCCAGCGGCAACGCCGAGCCGAACCACTTCGACGAGGCAGAGCTTGCCGCAAACCTGTCGCGTATCAAGGGTCAAAATCACGTCACCAAGGAACTGCCCGGCATGCTCAAGCGCCGTGCGCTGCGTCTAACGAAGCGCAACCGTCCGCTCGTCATGATGTTCGCCGGGCCTTCTGGTGTCGGCAAGACCGAGATCGCAAACATCATTGCCGAGCACCTCACCGGCACAGCACCGATCCGCATCAACGGCGGCGAGTACGCCTCGGGCTTTTCCACCTCAGCACTGCTCGGCTCGCCAAAGGGCTACGTCGGCTCCGAAGACAACGACGAAATGCCTTTCGACAAGTTACGTACAAACCCACAGCAGGTGATCTTGATCGACGAAGTCGACAAGATGAGCAAGGAGGTCTGGCAGCTCTTCCTCTCCGCCTTCGATGCTGGCACCATGAAAATGGCCGACCACACCGAGATCGACTTCTCCCAGGCTGTGGTGATCCTTACCACCAACGCCGGCAAAAAGCTGTTCACGTCGAACCCTATGGGGTTCACGGTAAACAACGAGGCGACCGATCTCACATCCGACTCCGCACACAACCGTGCACTGCTCACTGGCGCGCTGACCCAGCCGAAGGGGCCGTTTAGCACCGAGTTCATCGGGCGCATGCAGTTCATCGCCGGCTTCAACCCGATCCAGCGCGACACCTACGCCACAATCGTCGAAGAAGCCTACGAGCGCGAGCGCGGCGAGGTTATCTCCCTGCACCCGAACTACGCGGTGTGCCTGCCTGAAACGCTCCCCGACGACGTCGTTGAAGAGATCGTGTCACACACCTACCACGTCGATCACGGCGCGCGCCCTGCACGCCAAGCGGTGACAGCCGAGATCGAAGACCGCGTGCTCGCCTTCCTCGACGAGAAGGTTACACTTGTACCCACAACCCCCACCAATCACCCACCGACCCGGTCGTCAGCCGAGGCGAACCTGTTTGCAACCACCATCGCCGAGGTGGGCGACGCACGTGCCGATCGCGGCGCGAGAAAGTAGTCCCCATGTCCATACACGCCAACACACTCGACCACGCCGACGCCCCGCACGCTTGCGGGCAGGGGGCGTTCATGCCAATCAATGCCGCACACGTTGACGCAGACGAGCACGAGTGCTACCTCAACGCCGTTGTAAGCTCCCCGCCCTCAGAGGTGATCTCGTGAGCATCCCGGATGCTCTCGTGGCACCACTGCCGCCGCTGATTCCGACCTGGGGAATGGTGCTTGCGCTTGCCATTCCAATCACAGTGCTGCACTGTCTCATCGTGGGCTTGTGCTACGTCACCAGTAACAACCCACGTGCTATGACGCGTACACACCACACAGCGCGACTTGCGCTCATGGTCGTCATAATCGCACTCTGTACTGTCATCGGCACCATGCTGTGCGCTTACACCACCACGTTTAGCGCCCAACATTGGTTGGGTAGCATCACGCCCATGTGGGTGCGCATACTCACCTGGGCTGCCATGCTTGTGCCCGCAGTCAGCTACGCCGTCATGCTCGTCGATCACACCGACATCGTCGACGCAGTTGATAAACCGACCCGAGACGTGGCAGTACCAGGACCCTACATGGCAGCGACACACGCACTGTACACCTAGCACAATAACCGCCAACCACGCTCACGCCCGCGCGCTGAGCGGCGCGCACGGGCGTGCGGGGGCGGGGATGCACCGCGCGTGTCACATGCAGCCGCACATGTATTCACCCGTACCCCACAAAAACCCAAGAGCCCAGATGTGGCCCACTTAGGAGGACATCATGCCTATCGTCATCGACGATCTCATCAACGAGATCACCCACACGCACACAGACCAAACGCCTACGTGGACGCCGAAGTACTTCCACAAGGAACTCAACGGCAACGGACGCGGCTCCGGTGGACGTCTCAGTGCGTCGAACCACCCAGCCAATCCCGACAAGTCGTTCACGCCGGACCCAACTCCGCGTCGTCCGAAGAAGTTCACCGACCCGGACAACAATCTGGAGATCCGCTACATTCCGGTGGCACCCGTACTGCTGAAAACGCTGCGCGCCGCTGCAGAGTCTGCCATGTCGGTTGCCGACGACCGTGACGCCGACGCATTGAACCACAACTTGTCGGCACCCGCCGACCTGAATGATCACCCGTACTTTGTGATGCAGAACACGCCCAACGCAGAGGGGATGTTCAACATCAACGAGGCACTGTCGACCACCGTGGACAACTACCACTTCTTCGCCGACTTCGACCCGGAACGCGTGAGCATCCGCAAGAAGAAGACCGTCACCACTGACGGCGCCTCGGTCACGAAGACCACAACCCACGTCGACTACCACGTGTGTATCGTCGCCGTCCACGACGACGATCTCACCATCATCAAGCATGCAGACGGTTCTATAGAGTACGAGATCGACCGCGAGCGGCTGCCCTATGTCACCGACACATCCGCACGCATGATCGCGCGCGGCGCCAAGAGCTTCATGCTCGGCGAGGTCACTGACACCCCGTTCGAGACCATGCAGAAGCTCGTCTTCGACCTGCAGTCTGTGCTCGACCGTGTCAACGGCTATCAGACAGCCGCGATCAACGAGGCTGAGTTCCACACCTGGTCCGAAAACGTCTACAGCTTGTATGAGCGCATCAGTGCCAACGCTGAAACGATGGGCACCGACGCAGTGGCCGAGCGCGTCGTCGACCTCATCGAGCAGGTCGACTACCTCGCCTCGGAAAAGCACCGCATCACCGGCGATTACCCGTCTGCAATGTGGAACGCAGTACTGTGGCAGTTGCGCTACATGGAGTTCTTCGACGTCACGTTGACTGCGTACTCCACGATCTTCGACGCGTTGGTGAATCTCAACGAGCCGGAGGTTGGCATCGAGTTGTCCAAGCACAACCTGCAGCTGTCCTTCAACGCGAACTTGAAAGCGCTGGTTGGCGTGAAGGATCAACTGCCAGTACCCCTGGCGCCGGGGCAGACGAGCACCTACATGCCCGACCCGCGCTTCTCGCAGCAGCAGCTTGATCCGATCACGACCCAGAGCCCCTTAGTCATGGTGAAAGCCGGCGCCGGCACGGGCAAGACGACTGTCATCCTGGAACACGTGAAGTTCCTCACCGGCTGCGGCGTACCGCTCGGTGACATCGAGGCGTGGTCGTTCACCAACGCCGCAGCCGACAACATGACGGATCGCTTCCCGGGCATTCAGTCGTCCACCATCGCGAAAGCGTACATGGACATCTACGAGTACAACTTCCCGACCCACAAGCTCTCCACCATGGAGACGATTCTCACCTCGCTGCAGATCTACTACGGCGAGGCGATCGGGATGGACGACACGCTCTCCGCGTTCTACCGTCTCGTCAAGGAGGGCGCGAAGCAGACTAACTCGTCGATGACGGCACTGGCGAACTTTGTCGAAGCCAATCTCGTCAGCGTGTTGCGTATTCTCAACGAGATCCGGCAAACCTCGTTGGAGCTCGCGCTCATCATCTCCTACTTGATGATCGACGACCCAAGCTTCAAGTCGAACCGGAAGACGCCGCAGTACCTCATCATCGACGAGGTGCAGGACAACTCCGTCTTCGAGTTCGTCTACGCGCTGAAGTACGCCACGCGCAACCGCTGCGCTGTGTTTGTCGTGGGTGACCCGTCACAGACACTCTACGAGTTCCGCTCGGCGAACCCGAAGGCGCTCAATGCGTTGGAGATGTCCGGCGTCTTCGACACCTTTGCATTGACGACGAACTACCGCTCGAACCAGGAGATTCTCGACTTCGCCAATGTCCACTTGCGCGACATTGAGACCAACAGGATCACCCAGATCGAGTTGAAGGCAAACCTCTTGGCCGCGCCTACGGAGGCCACCTTCACCGAAAAGGTGAAGCTCAAGCGCGTCTTCGGCACGAAGCAGCAGGAGTTCACCGACAACATCCCGGGATACTTCCGTTCGGATGATGTCAGATCCTTCATCGACGAGAAGCTCGCTGCCGGCGAGCGCATCTGTGTGCTCGGCGCGCGCCGCATCGAGGTGGCTAAGGCGATGGACACGCTGACCAAGATGTACCCCAACATCCCGGTGGTAAATCTCACCTCCGAGCGTCCCTTCAACAACACCACCTTCTCGAAGTTCGTCGCCACGCACTGGAACAGTGTCACTGCTGTCGATCCGCAGTACGCCGCACTGACCTTCCAGCGCGAACTGGTAAAGAACCTCTCCTCCTTCGAGCACGACGCAGTCCGCGCTGAACCGCGCATCCGCAAAATGCTCGCCGAGTGGTGGTTGAGCGTGGAGCGCAACTACCTCGGCTGGGTGCAGCACTACCAAGCTGTGCTTGGCAACCCTGGAGCCACCCAGGACGACATCGACAAGGCAAAGCAGTTGGTCTTCACCAACCTGCGCGAGTCGATCTTGAGCTACGAGATCCGCCACAACGCGATCAACCAGTCGCTCAAAACCAAGCGCAACGAGGAGCGCAAGAACAGCCAGGAAGCCCAGACGAGCCAGCTGCTGGTGTCTACCATCCACGGCGCGAAGGGTTTGGAGTTCGACAACACCATCATCATTCAAAAGCCGAAGGCGATCTTGGATGAAGATGAAAAACGCATGTTCTATGTCGCATACACCCGCGCACAGAAGGCTGAGCTCATCATTGCCGGCTCGGGTGACGTGCAAAGCAAGGTCGTCAGCGATTACGACAGCGTGGTTGAACTCCTGCGCGCCCGCGACGCGAAGATTGCGACACTCACCGCAAACCCGCGCCTGCAGGCCGGCTTGCAGGCGCGCGGCATGAAGCTCGACGACATGGATCTCGAAGCCACCCTGGCGAAGTTCGACGCCGAAGGTATCGTCGTCGACGAGGAGCAATTCCTCGATGCTGTCGTGTTCGTCGACCCGGACACCGGCGAAGCCATCACGAGCGACGCTGATGATGAACCGGACACGCAAACGGCCAATCCATCTGTCGGCGAAGCCCTGGGTGCAGCCCTGCAACACACCCCGGCACCTGACGCCGAAACCCGAGGCGGCGACAACAACGCTGCGGCAACCCCGCAGCAGCTGTCACCGAACCCGGCCGTACTCGCCGCCATAGGCGGCAACAGCGCTCCTGCAGCGCAGCCGGGGCCCACGAACGACGCCGCAGAAATCGCAGCGCTGTTCAACTCCGGCTCTGACGCAGGCAACGACACCTGGGGCTAAACGTCTCTCGCCAGAATCAGTGACACCCACAAATGCGCCCGTATGGTTGCTAAATGCTATAGTTGTAGCAGAAGGCACCCCATACGGGCGCCTTTGTGTGTGCCGAAGTACACACTGACCGTCTGTAACGTTTACCATACACAATCGAAAGGTAGTTCACACTTATGGCTACGCTACTCATCGGCACAACCCTGCTTGTGCTCATGCTCGCTCTTCACCTGTTCGCACTCGGGTACGCTCCTGAGCTGCTCGAAGCCGCGCAAAACGACTTCTTCTTGATCTACGTGATCGTCTTCATTGTCTCGCTGGTACTCCTCATCATCGGCATCGTGAACGTCGGCCGCCAGATCAAGGACAAGGAAGACGTCCTCGCCGGCGCCGGCGTGACCGTCGACCCGACCAAGGGCGTGACCTACGACCAAGCGCTCGACGCCCGCGACGGCTCTATCGACCTGCGTACGCGCAACACCACCGCCGCGCATCCCGTCGAGGGCGCAACCAGTGTCGAGATCACCGAGACCACTCGCCGCGTCGACGATGCAGGGTCGAGTGCCATCGACACGCCCGCATCCAACGACTAATCCACGCACACGAAAGCGCCACCCTTACGTCACATGCATGACGTAAGGGTGGCGCTTTTTTTTTTTTCACACAGCGTTGTGCTTACCACGTAGGCTGGAAATCATTGCCGCCGCGAGCGTTACCCTGAGCCTGGGCGTTGAGCTGCTGCATTGTGTTGCTCATCTTGCCGAGGTCTTTACCCTGAATCGTCACTGTCGGTTCACTGTCACGCTGCGCTTGATCGTCGTTCGACTTGCGCACTTCGTGGCTAATGCTTGAACCAATCATGTAACGGTTCATGTGGCTCATCACGTTCTGATTGATCATGCTCGCACCCGCAGAGCGGCGCTTCGCATCAGCAGACTCGGCTTCTTGTTCAGTACCGCCAGTCAGCTGCGTCCATTCGCTTGTCATGCTCATTGCTACACACCTCCTTTACGTCTATCACCACATCCGCGATGGAAAATCATCTGCGTACATCCTACCGCTTACTTGGTCCCCATGCCAGCATCCGCCTCGCGCTCACGCTTCGACTGCGCCTCACGTTGCCGTGTACGCTCAGCCTGACGCTTCTTCTGGCTCTGCAGACGTGCCATGCGATCAGCCACAGTGTCGTTCGCATCGATCTGCTCGGTGAAGTTATGCACCATGTTGATCTCACTACTTTCAACCACATGAGCCTTGCCGCGCGACGCCGAGTCACCCTTCTGCTCAATAATCCCCGGGGTCGACGGGTCATCGTACTCATTTGGCCGAGGTGCTTCTGCCTCATGCGTATCAGCCGTCGGTTGTAGAGTATCCGGCTGCTCATAGTCGAACTGTGCCCCAGACGCAGGCGCGCCATGGGTAGAGTCTCCGCGATTGTCTTCGCGGTTGGTGTGCACATTCATCTGCGGCTGCATGTCCTGGCCAATGAGCTGCTGTTGCTGTTGCAACGCGACACGCTGGTGGCGCGGCGTACGCCGGCGTCCTGTCGTTGTCATACCCGCACGCTCGCCAGCATGAGACTCACTCACAGGCTGCTGTCCGGACTGCTCCGGGTTCTGCGGCTGTGTCTCCTGCTGCTGCTGTTGCCCAGCAACCTGGTTAGCCTGGTTAGCCTGATCAGCCTGCACCTGCTGAGCCTGCTGTGATTGCCGTGTCCGCCTGGTCTGTTGTGCTTGCTTCGACTTGCTCCTTTGGCGTGTGGAGCTGCGCTGCTTACCGGAGAACTCATCGTGAGCCTGGTGGCGCGCGTCACGCTCCTTAGTACCCTCGCGTCCGCCTTCAGGCACATAATCGTCAGCCGGCTGCATCTGCGTGTCGCTGAGCACAGAGCTCCTACCCCGCATCGGCGTCGTCGCTGTGCCATGCTCCAGCTGAGAAACGACCATGGTAGTACCCTCACGCTTCGTCGTGTGGCGCTCGGCACCCACCCACACAGGCCCGTCGAGGCTGCCACGTTTCACCGCATCCGCGTGCGCCTGCTGCCATTGGCTCACGCCTTCCGGCCAATCCATGCCGTAAGAGCTTTGGAACTCACGGAACAGATCCGGATTCGATTGCTCGATGTACGCTGTCGCATTCGCGAACGCCTCGCGCATCATCGCTTCCTGCTGCTGCGGATTCGTAATGCCGTCATCGTGCATCGCTTTGAGCTGCGACTGCAACGTCATCGCAGATGCAACACGCGTATCCCGGTCGGTGCCTTCGCCAGCGACCATGCGTAGATCCTGATCGCGCATCTGGAACCCGCCGAGATAGCCCACAAACACATCCCGCATGCCCTCTGGTGTCGCATTGCGGCCGATGTCTGTCGCAATCGCGGTGGCAAGTTGGGTCACGTGGTTCGCAGTCGGATCTGCCGCGCCAGGTTGCGCTTGCGCAGACATGGGTTTGCGCGGCGTGAAGAACCCCGCGTCGTCGCGCAGCGCACCTTTACCCATGACGTCCCAGCCGCCGTTCCAACCCTGATGGGCGTAGACGCTGCCAGCGACCTCCTGCGGAGCATTGCGCACCGTCATACGCATAGCGCCATTCGACGTCTCAGCAAACACGGCCGCGTACTGCGGGTCTTCCGCAATCTTTTCTGCGACAATGCCACGTGCGCGCGTGCGCACTTCCGCCACGTCGAGGCCCGACTTCTCGAAGCGCTCTTCCAGCTTGTTGATGACATCTGCGTGCAGCGCGTTGATGCGCTCGATCTCTTTGTCGTTGCCGATGTTCGCCTGCATTGCCGCACGAGCGTTCTCCGTCATCTTCACCATGGTGACAGCAGCTGTCTCGGTGACAAACGGCATGTTGCCCTTGTGGGTATTCGCGAATGCGGCGAATTGACGATCCATCGAGTTCGTCAGCTTCCGAGCGTTGATCTTGGCTTCTTTGCGCTCCTGGCGGGAACCCCAGTAGCCGTCAACTTGGGCGTAGCGGAACAACTTGTCGCGTTTCGACTCAAACGCCTTCTTCGCAGTGTTGTCCAAGTTCTTCAACCCGCTACCCACAGTCTCGCGCATCTTCGAGCTCAACACCAGCATGATGGCAAACGCCGACATCGACTGCATCAACGATTTCGCATTCATGCCGTTCGCCAACGGCGCGGTGCACGCGAGCATCAACATCTTCGACAAGTCGTCATTCTTATTTGCAACGTTGCCCACAATCTCGTCGGCGTTCATGTTCGTCAAGTACGGGTTTTCTTCCAACGCTTGCTCGTACTTGGCGATAGCCTCGGCTTGGGTCTTGGCCATCTGACGTTCAAGATCCTTGTCGTCCTTCACGCGGCCGTCTTCACCGACCTCGACGTCGGATACACCTGCCACTTCGTTGTCGCGAACACCCGCTGCAGTGGCGTCGTCGCTCTGACGGATCTGCTCGTCACGTCGCGCGGCGAAAAGCGCTTCCATCTCGCGGCGGTTGCGCTCGGCGTCAGCAAAGTCTTGATCACTCAAAACGAGCTTCGCACCGCGCAAGTCGTCGACGACATCGCCGATGTCGCCCGCCTGTAAACCTTCCGTGTTCACCTGGGCAAACTCGTAACTCTTCGCGTCATAACCCGGCGGCACCTGTTCGGAAACCCAGCGCTCAATGTCTTCGACACTGAGCTCACCAGATTCACACGCGGACGCAAAAGACGTGTACTCAAGGTCATTGTCCTTGCAGTACTGCTTCCACGCTTGCTCTGCCGCCAACACTTGGCCAGCGTCAATGGAAAGCATCATGTTGTCTTTCACATGCAGCGTGTAATCGCGCGGGCCGGCGGCGCGTGGCCCACGATAGACAGCGAGATCAGTGCCTGGCGTAGCCTCTACGTCGTTTTCAGCTTCATCGTCGACGTGGTCGATCACCACACCTTCAAACTCGCCGGCTTCCAGCTTTTCACGCACGTCATCATCCATATGCGTATCAGGCCATGTTGCAAAGTGATCCTGCATCGCTTGACGCGCATCGTCGTCGCCCAAGCCATCTACAGCAGTGCTCGCAACACGCTCGTTGTCCTTGCGCATCTGCTCCAACGCCTTGCCGGATGGCCCCTTCGCTACCTCATCGCGCAGCATGCCTTCAGGCACAGCCTCAATCACATCGAAGTGCTTGCCAGCCTCATCGCGCAGCCGGTCGCGCTCATCACCATACGGGCCCATCACATAGGTCGTGCCGTCTTGCACAGCGGCGTTGCGACGGCGGTATTCGCCGGCGACGAAGTTACCGACGTTCATGATCTCCACTGCGGCCTTGCTCGCCTGCGGATAGCGCGCGGAGATCATTGTGTACGCCTTATCGGCCGCAGGAGATTCCTTGAACTCCTTGATCATCCAAGCGACTTTTTCATTACCGCCGAAGTCGTCGTAGGCCTGGCGCACAATACGACCAGAATCAACAAGCCGCGACACAATGGACTTGTGGTTTTCCACGTCGCGCGCACGCTGCAGCGCACCGGAGCGGCGCCCGGCCCGCGCCACAGATTCAACTTTACCTAGCTCTTTAGCCATGTCATTGTCTCACTTTCACAAACGTGTTCTCTTAAAGGCTTAAGAGAAGTCGGGGCCGTCATTGTCAGGGGTATTGCGGCGACGCTCTTCGTACTCGCGCTGCTGCTTTTGCATCATATCGGACACGTTGATTTCACTGTGTTCGTCTGGGGTGTCGTAGCCCGCATCAAATTGCAGCGGGGGTTCACCGTACTCCGCAACATCGTCTTCGTAGTCCGAAGGCATCTCGGGCAGCACGTAATCTCCGTCACCGATCGCCAGCGCCGGGTCATAGGGCTGCGGTTCGCTCTGGACATAGCGAGCCCCGACACCTGCCATTGCACGGGCGCCCTCTTGCTCCCAACCAGCAACAACACCCTTAACCACGTCCTGCGCAGACATATCCTTGTCGACCTTGAACTCCACCTTCGGCATCTCAGTGAGCGAGTTCGCTGTCATCACCGGGGCTTGAGCGTGCGCCTGCTCGTTGACAGGCAAGTTCGCAATGACCTGCGGTTCGATCGCAGACGGCGCGCTGAAACGACGCGTACGAGTCTCACCGTTTCGCAGATCACGTGCTTCAACGTTGCGCATCTGCGCTTCGCCACTCACGACGCGTGGGTCGCACTTGAAGGATTCGACAAGCTGCTCATCGGTAATGCCTGAGTGCTGCTTACGCAGCATCTCGACTTCCTGCTTCGCTTCCCGAAGTTCAACGTTATGACGCACATTATCCGGCATGAAGTAGTCAGTCTCCTTCTGATACAGCGGCACACCCTTCTCAGCCAGCTCGTAGAGCCGGTCTGTCGTGCCGCCGTAGGCCAACTGATCCATCACCGTCGGCTGCTTGTCTTCAGGCCAGGTGTGCCAAAACTCAGGACGAGTGTTGAGCATACGCTTTCGCATTGAACCATCAGCATCCTGTACCTCTGCAGAGAGTGCATCGGCCACAGCCTTAATGTGCTTCTCGTCAACAGACGCACCTAGTTCATCAATGACGTCTTTCATCTGGTTGACCCACTGATCAGGTTCTGCCTGCCGCACACGTGTGACATTGCGGCCGAGGCTTTGGTCATACGTAGTGTACGTTTCTGGCTTCCAGCGTGTTTCACCTGTCTCAGGGTCGTCGTACTTTACCAATGCGTGACCAGACCACTGCCAACGCAGCACTTCATCAACCATGTACACACGCTTGCGCGCGTCTGCCGCGTCGTGCTTCGCCTGCAGCAGACCCTGGGTTGCCACATAAGACACCTCTGTCGCAGCCTCCATCAGACCTTGCGCGCGCAGGAACTGCACCGCGTGCTGCGAGTGCTTGCCAGCCACACCTGTGTAGTGATCCTTAGCCACCATAGCGTACTGCGAGTCGACATACTCCTTGTCGGCGGCAAACGTCTCACACGTGCGCTCCCACATTTGAGTTTCCTCATTAAACTCAGCACCCATCTGCCTAGCAAAAGCTTCCATCTTCTTCGGACTGCCTTTTGCGCCAGTGTCAATGATGCGCTGAAACGACGTGAAGAACTCGTTCACGTCACCGAATTGCAACGTGAGCATCTCTTCATCCTGGCTAAACGCCGCACGCACACAGTTCGACAGCTCTGTGGTGATCTGCGAGTTCTTCGCATACGCAACCTCGTAGGCAACATTGCGCAAACCATCGGCATCCATCGTCGCCAAATCCAGTGTAGCGAGCTCGCCGTAGCTCTCCATCACGTGCGGATCGTTACTGTAGCGATCAATGAAGCTCCGATAGTCACCGCTGTCCATTGCAGCATGCAGCATCTCGTGCACTTCATTGGCTTGGTGGCGCAAGATGTCGAGGTAATCTTCACCGTTGTGAGTCAGCTCGCCCTGTCCACGCGCAACCTGAATGTCGAGGCCAGTTTCAAGACCGAGCTTGTACTTGCCGTTCTCAGGCGCGGCACCCGTATTCAACGGGTTCATCGTGATCGACGCATTAAGCCGCAGTTCTTCTTGAGCCTCCTTGCTCAGGTTGCCGACAATACCGTAGGTGTCGCCATCGTGATCGCCATCAAAACGGCACGACGCTGTAGGATTCATCATGAACCCACCAACGCCAGGACGAATCGTCACACGCATGCCCGCAAGGTTGCTGCCGTGCAGCTGCGGATCGCGCCACATCAGCACAGTTTCACCCTCAGTGACGTTGAGTGTTTCGGCCATCTCCGGGCTAATTGCGATCTCATCGAGGTCGAGCGTCGGATCAAGCTGTGCCACAGCCGTCGCCGAGTTTGGCACGCGAAAGCCCATCAAGGACTCCTTGATGATGTTGTGCTTACCGTTGAAGTGACGTGCGGCCACATCATTTGCGACCTTGTCATACTCACCCTGGCATTGACGCATCAAATCGCGCTTCTTCGCCTCAATCGCCTGTGCCAACTGTTCCTCAGTCGGGCCGTCGGGGCCGATGTTCGCCTTCGCCTTGCCTCCGAGATAGCGCTCTATGTCCTTCTTGGTCATGTTGCCGTGATCTTCGAGCACGCGCAGCTCACACAGATTGTCGTAGATCTTCACATAGTGCTGCGTGTAGTCGTGCTCGGAGACAGTGCCATCACGCAATTCCTGACCAGCACGCACACTCGACGAGGGGATTACAAGACCGTACACCTTCTCGCCTGTCTTCGGGTCTTCACGCAACAGCGGCGTCTCGCGCCCATTGTGCATCGTGATCGGGAACGGCAGCTCCAGCACGCCACCTGAGCGCGAGATCTTCTCGGCAAATTGCTCGCTCGGCGTCTTCTTGTAGCCAACAATCACGCCCTCTTCAGTTTCAGAGTAAATCGGGCGCGACTGACGCTTGTTGTACCCGATGACTTCCTTATTCTGCGTACGCAGAAAGTCTTCGAGATCCTCACTCGACGGCATTGCAAACGGTGTGCGATCAGACAAGTCCAAATCATGCGACACTTCTGCGTAGTCGTTGAGACTCACACCCAAGATAGAACTAAGCTCACGCGCACGACGAAAACCTGCCGGGTTCTTACCGAACAATTCGCGCAACGTCGTTGTGCAACCGTTCACGTCCAAAATCCACGCAAGCTGGCTTGAAATCTTGCGGCCTTGCTTGCCCTCTTCAAGTGCTGCTTCGTCATAGTGGTTTGTCTTCTTATCCACCGACAGGTGCGTGATGATCATGTTCATGTTGCCCATGGCATTTTCACGCACCTCAAAACCGCCCTTGCCATCCGGGACGTTGAGCAGACGCGGGTTTTCCATCATCTCCAGCACAACGCCAACGTTGCGGCGGTTCACCAGCGAAGCAGGATGCATCACGAGATCGAGTTCGGGGTTCGCCTTGAAAAAGTCCACCAGTTGATCGATACCCTGCTCCTCTGCGAGCTCGCGCGGCATATCAGGGTCAACCACGATCGCGGTGACACCCTTATTGCCGTGGAAGTCGGAGATCTTGTCGCCCGATTGCAGCGCACGGAAGTTACCGTCTGCGTCGCGCGCGAGGTACTTCTCAGCGAAGTCCTTGCTCACAGGGATGCCATCTTCAAAGTTCCAACCGTAGATCATCGAAAACGCCGCGTTGACGTCTTTGCCTGTAACTCCCACCGACTGCAAGATGTTCGACAGCGTCATCACGAAGCGGTCGTGCGGGTCGATGTGCGAGTAGCGCATGTAGTCATGCTGCATCAACTTGCTCTTCGCATTTTTATCCGGGTTGCCGTTGGCGTCCAGCACACGAGTAGCAACACCGTCACGATCAATCGTGGCACCGTTGACGAGGTAGCGCACAAGGCCATGGTTACGCGCCATACCCGTCATGTCCTTGTCAAACAAGCCATGCGAATACTCGGGGTCAATGATCGAGAGGTTACGAAAACCTGCGCGCACCAGCGCATCACGGCTGTTGTCGTTGCGCGGGTCAATACCCCGGCGCACTGCCTTCTCATACGCCATCATTGTCGCCTCATCACGAAACTCACCACCGTAGAGCACACGCGACGCTTCTGTGTCCGCGATGACGTCGATCCAGTCTTCCATACGTGCGATGTCTTCCGGCGAGCCGTCTCGGACCTGCTCCATCATCTGCTCGAAGTGGTCGACATCATAGCGGTGGCCGTAAATCTGACGGTACACACGATTCAGCCGTGTCGTGCCGTCGCGCTCGGTGCCCTTGCCAACAACACTGTTGTGCAGCTCGGAGCGGATGGCTTCATGCATGAGCTGTTCGTAACCGATGAACCGAGTGCGCTCTTCCAACGGGAGGTTCTGACCAGGCTCCTGGCCGACGACACGGGCGAGATAGCCCGGGATGAACATCACGTTGTCGGTGCCGGCGAACTTCGTCACCACTTCACCGCGCTCGCCGCGCGGGAAGATCTGGCCGATTTGGCCGCTCATCTGCTCCTTGGTGTCAATAGGTCGACCACCCGTCGACTTCGAGGCATTTTGACGGATCGTGCGCTCGCCTGTCCAACGCACGACGCCGTTGTCGTCGATCATGATCTCGCCCGGCTCAATGCCGCTCGACTGCAGCGACTCGGTAATCGTCTGCGACACGTCGCGGAAAAACGCGTCCTCATGCGTGCGCATATCTGCTGCTGTGTCTGGATCGAACTCAAGCATACGGTCAATGATGACCTTGTTTTCATAATCGTTGCCGCGCAGCTCTTCAGGTGCGATCTCCAGCGCCTTGATTGCTTCGATGATGGTGTCCCGGTTCGAGCGACGATTGCGCGTGCTCGGCATGTAGGAAGCAACCATATGCGCATCAAAGCGCTTGCCGTCGCCCTCGCGCGGCTCGAATTGACCGATAACCTCATCCACGGTGAGGTTCGCATGCGCACGGATACGGTCTGCCGCTGTGGCGTAGCGCGCCGACGTCGTCATGGCCTCTAGTTGCGAGCTGTCACCGATGCTTGCCATGTCAACAGCATCATTGTATTGCTCATCGTCGTAACCAGGATCACGCACGAGCAGCGGGCTGCCATCGCGTTCGCTTACCAGCATGTCCCAGTACAGACGCTGTGTTTGCGCGATGTCGGCGCTGCCGCTGAACTCCGGCTCGTAATCCGGATCTTCACTGTGCTCCTCGAACTCAGCAATAAGGTGCTCAACATCGAGGTTGTTCAAGTACGCTGCGCGCGCGCTGTCAACAAAACTGCGCAGGTCACGTTCTGCCTTCTCTACATCGTTGTAGGGTTCGACACCAAGCTTACGGTCTGTCGCCTTCGTGTAAATCTTGACACGGTTGTTCAACCACGCACCCATAGTGTTGCCATCACCAGAGTGAGCGTAGGTATCAGACGGACCTGTGCCAACCTGCTGATCTGGGTTTACCTGGTGCTGCACCGTCTCACCCAAGCTGTAGCGCACAAGATCAAGGATCTCTTGACGGTTCGGCATGAAGTCTTTATCCAACCGGCCACCGTTGTACCCAAGCAGGTATGTCACCATGCCGTTGTTGTAAGCGCGCCCCACATACTGCGGCGACTCGATGTCTAACAGACGGATCTCCGTCTTAGAATCATCGACAGTGAGCTTCACCTGACCGAAGTCGCGTCCAGGTTGCACCTGGTACTCAATACCCTTATTGTCCAGGTACTCGAAAATCGCAACCGCGTTGTCAATCATGTCCTGCGGGATCTGCACACCGCGCATGACAGATGCCTTCGTCAAATCATCGAACTCTTTCTGGCGCAAGTACGGCTTCAACGCCGAGATATTCCTAGAGTCGTTGACAGTCTCGATCATGCCGGCGCGGCCGTGACGGCCGAAGTCATCGGCGTTGACCATTTCGAACTCATACACCGCCTTCGGCGAGCCTGCGCCACTGAGCGCGTGGAGACCGCGCAGGTCGTTGCCGTATTGGTACACAAGCTCCGAGGGCAGACGCAACGGCTGCGTACCTGCGGCGAGCACAGCTTCACGGTTCGCCCAGCGCGGGTCATAGGGAGAGATCGGCATCGGGGTGATCTCGTCGGTGTTGCCGGCCACAGCAGCGGCAAAATCGCGGCTGAGCTTCATCACCGTCGGATCCCTAAACGGCTGCACGGCACCCGTCTGCGGATCTGGCTGCTGCGTCCACAACGCCGGAATCAGCGAAGGATAGTTGCCGTTGGCCGCATGATCCCAATGCTGCCGGAACAAGTAATCCGCGTGCTTGAAGAACATCGTGACGTCCTTGTAGTTGCCGCCGCGCATCTGCAGCTGGTCGAAGCCACGGTTGCCTGTCTGCTTGAGAATGTTCTCTTCGAGCTGTTTACGCAACTCGCGCCCTTGGCGCGCGGTGATCGGGTTCGGCAGACGCTCGGAGTACATGTCCACCATCTGCTGGAAGACGTACTCGAAGTAATAGCGGTCGATGCCTGGGGTGTTGAACTGCATCTTACGTGCTCCTCGTCAAAGGTGTCTCGGCTGGTCACAGCACACACGCCGCGTGGAGAAGGCATCTCCGCCTTCACATGTGCGTCCTTCACATAACGAGAAGTAGTTCAATATGCACATATATCTCGCCTGCGAAGAGGCTTCAGGTGTGGCGTGTATGCGAAATTGCCACACAGTATAGTCGCAGGTCACAACCCCTGTCGAGAGTAATATGTTCTACCATAGGCTATACTTCAGCACTATGGCTACAGACAACATTGCATCCACGCTCAACCTCGTCGTCGCTCAAGCTGTGTCCTGGGCGAAAGCGCACCCAGACGAGCCGGATAAAGGCTATGCCGTCACCCTGCCGGCCGTTGGCGTCGCGCCAATCGAAACACTTGTATCAACACTCGGCGTCGACCCCGGCGCCTACGCGCGCCCGCTTGTTGAGGAAGCGCTTGACGGGGCCCTTACCACCCACACACTCACTCCCGTCATCGTCGCCGAGTACGACTACGCCGTGGATGATCTAGACCACCCTGTGCGTGTGCTCGACATCGCGACCATGCACCACCCGCAACTTGCCGGCACGATCACCGAGATCGCAGATGCGCTGCGCACCCACCACAACGCGCAGAACACCACCCCTGCACACGTCTACGACGATCTGAACGCCATACACGCCACACGCACCGGCAACACGACACTGTTCACCACGCCGCACAGCTTGCAGCCCATCCACGGCGACATCGTGCGCATCCAGCACCTGTGCACCACCGTCGAACACGTCGAGGCGATCATCGACAACACCGTCAATCTAAGCGTCAACATCTGCGACAACCTCGACGACGCAGACGCCATCGTCCACGCCCAGCACCCCAAAGTCGCAGATGCACACCCTGACTGGCAGCTACTCGACACATACTGCGCAGCACTGATCGTTGACGACCTCGCAGACACGTTGCGACACGCGCTGCGCGACCGAGGGAGGCATCCCGAAGGCGTTGATGACACGCCACACTAGAGCGCCGGGTTGGCACCCGGCGCAAGGGCGGGCGTGCGGATCACGCAAACGCGAACCCGCATCTCTCCTTGGATAGGTTTCCTTCTTGGGCACGTCGTTTACGGCGTGATGGTCAAATGCACAACTCACCCGGTATTCCGGGTGGGTTGTATTTTTTTCTCTGCTTATAGCGTCTCAATTACAAAAATGTGACAGAGTGCGGAGGGGTCTTTAGCCCCTCCGGTGAATGTTCATGCTAAAACCTTTGCTTTCGCAGCCCGTTCTGTTTCTTGATGTAGTTCAGCACGATGTCTTTTGAAACGTCGCCAAGGGTCACACAAAAGTAGGCACCGTGCCAGAGTTTTTGCTTCGGTCCCCGGTAGAACTTCGCTAAGTGGTCTGACTCCTTCTGCCAGAGGTAGTGCAGGGTTAGCCCTTTGATCCGATTCATCATGGAGTCCACGCTAAATCTCGGGGACATCTTGATGGCGAGATACATGTAGGAGCCGTCCTCGATGTTCATGTCCAAGATGGTGAAATCACTGACCGACTCCACTTGCCAAAACGCCTGATACACAGACTGCTCAATGCCAGTCAGCGCTGGTTTTCTGTACTTCGTCGTTAAAACAACATGATACTTCAAATTTGTCACGGACCCCATTGCGCTACCTCCTGATTACAAGTTATAATCAATTCGTAGCCTATAACTTACCAGGACACGGGAAGGAGGAGAGATGGCACCACGCAAGCCCCATGCCAAGGCAATGGACGAGAAAACCCGTCTTGCGAAAAACAAGAAGATCGCCCAGAGCCAGAAGCAGACACGTCAACGACGCAAAAACATGGACATCGTTGTCAGGACAGTCAAGGTGCAACGCAACAAACTCTCCACCACCCAACGAGAAGCATTGGAGCGCATGTTTCTCGAAGGTAAGTGGCTATACAACACAGCGATTGCTCACGACGACTTTAGCGAGAACTTTAGAAAGCAACTTGCTAACACCGCCGAGGTAAAACTTCCAACAGGTGATGTTGAAAAACGACAACTCACTGTGCTTGGAGGTCAACTCCAACAGGGTGTTCTTGCAAGGATTCGTGACAACATCAAGGCACTTGCGGCGCTGAAAGAAAAGGGCAAGAAGGTAGGGAAACTCGGGTTTATTTCCGAGATGAACTCCATTCCCCTCAGACAGTTTGGTGGGACCCACAAGATTCGCGGAAGCAAGATAAAAATTGCTAATGTGCCTGGTTGGATTCGAGTACGTGGTCTTGACCAGATCAACCTGGATACAGACGAATGTGCAAGTGCTGTGTTGATCCGTCGCAACGGTGATTTTTTCGTCGCACTTACCGTGTACAAGCGGAAGGACGAACATGCTTCGCTTGCGACAAAGAAGTACACACCGGGAACCACCATTGGTCTTGATATGGGTGTTGCTACCCAGATCACGTTTTCTGATGGGACTTCGGTGAACTCAAGAGTCGAAGAATCAGACCGCCTCAAGCGCCTGTCACGAAAGCTGGCGCGACAGCAAAAGGGGTCGAAGGCGTTTGAGGACACGAAGAAACTCATTAAGGGCGAACACATCAAAGTGGCGTCACGAAGAACTGACGCGGCCAATAAGGTTTCCTCCTGGATTTTGAGCCACGAACACGTCTTCATGCAGGATGAAAACATCTCGTCATGGAGAAGGCGCTACTCGAAGGCTCGCGGTGCTAAGGCCGTGCAGTACGGGATTTTGGGAAGAGTCAAAGCAACGCTTGTTGCTCACCCAAGGGTCACTGTGCTGAAACGAAGTGTTGCAACCACGGCCACCTGTATTTGCGGAGTGAAAACCCCTCATGACATCTCCAAGCGAACGTTTTCATGTCCCTCGTGTGAATATACGGATAATCGTGATGTTCACGCCGCAAAGAACATGTACCGCCTGGCTACGCCAGAAAATATCAAGGAAAAGACGGCTGTGGGACGCAGTCAAACTCCTGTGGAGATGGGTGTAAGTCACTCTGTCGAGGAGCCTAACGGTTCCTCGACAGAGTGCGTTCCGTCGTCGAAGCAGGAAGCGGAACGGTCTTTAGCCGTTCCGTAGTTCACCACATGGGCACAGCTTCATTGGCGATTGCGCGTGTCAGCGAGTCGATGGCCTGATTGCGGTTCTGGTTACCCTCGAACTCACTGCCTGTCGCCAGATCGACATCGAAGGTCTCAATGTAGATGCCATCGTCGGCGACTGTGGTCACCACAGCGCGCGTCAAACCCCCGCCAACGTTGCCGTGGCCGATCGGTGCGATGACGACACCCGGCTGGTCGCCGCCGCACTGCAGAAGCTTCTCCGAACCGATGCGTTCTTCAGTTACCATCGTCGACAGGCCGACACTCGGATCTGTGATCACGCCGGCGCGCGTCGTCGACTTCAACGGTGACGCACACACCTCCTTACTTGTCATATCGGTCTGGGTATACCACTCATCCAGTCCTGCAAAGAGATGATCCTTGTTCGCCTCGATTGCCTCGACGTAGACCTTCTTGTGCGCGGCCACCAGCTGCTGCTCGTCTCCACCAGAAAACGTCACTGCTGTGGCCCACCCCATCGACGCTACGCCGCAGACCATTGCGACAACCATCGACACCCTAAGCCCCATTGACGTGTCGCGCCCGCGCATCCACCAGAACAACCCAGCTATAGCGACAACGAGTACGAGACCTACGAGAAAACGCCAGTCGATGAGCATATCAAACACCGACGCAGACTCGAAGCCGCCCTGCGTCTCACTCAGCGTCCTGTTGAACTGCGCCAGCGGCGTCACATTGCCGCGCTGCACGCTGTGTGGAGCACCTTGTGCCAACACCATCACATCAGAACCAACCACAACTCTTGCCTTTCTTGTGAAGCGGCACACTCATGCCTGCCAGATATATCACAACCCAGCATAGAGCATCGCCGGCTCCTCAGCGACAGGCGCCTCGCGGCGCGCTTCGGCGTCACGCTGGGCCATCTTCGCGGCAACACTAAACTCGCCTTGCTGCGCCATTCCCGTCATGGTGTGGACGGCCTGCGCCGTCTGCGGCGCGCGCGCCGGGTCAAGCACGCACGAGGTAGGGTTACCCCGCGCAGCTAGCGAGACATGGTCGACGATCGGATTCTCCGGGTACATCTCGTTGTACTGGTGGATGTCGGCCACCACATCCCCATAGGCCCCTTCAACCTTGTCAACCCATGCACTGCGTTCATCTGCATCCCGTGCAAGCGAACACACATGCGTTGATGCCGCCTCAATAGTCTCGGCAACGTTATGAAGCTCGCCGCTGTGCTGGGTGGACACTACAGCGTCATCAACTGCCGCACACATGCTATTGACGGCTTGGGTGCCAAGCACGTCGTCGAGCGTGATCGGCTCGCCCTGAGCAATAAGACTGCGCACGCCGCCGCGCGTGCGCGCCGAGTAAAACGCCGGCGCTGCCTCGTTATCCATCGTCAGCGCCCGCAACGAGTAGTGGTGCTGCTTGTAGCCACTTGTGCCACCACCAGTGCCGAAGTCGTTGCCAATTCGACTTGGACCTACGACAGTGAGCAGCTCGCGGAACTGATCCTCGTTCAAACGCAGCGTGTACGCCTCGCGCGCACGCACCGGGTCGACGCGGTTGCGACCTGGATAGCGCACATCATCCCAACGAGTGGCGCGCGGCGTGATACGGCCGTCCTGCGGGGGTAAACCCAATGCCGCGTTGTGCTCGGAAAACTGATTGACACTCAGCGTCACTTCCACATCCGCCGCACGCTCATACGGCGTCATCGGCGCGCGGTCGTTGCGTGAGACAGTCATGATGTAGTCCACATAGGCTTCGTTGTGCCTGCGAACAGATGGATCCTGCGCACGCATGAGTTCACGCGACGCGCCGTTTAAGTGAACGCCGCACCGTGCGGCGTCGTTGGACATGGACATCAGGCAATCACTTCCGTTCGTGCGGGTTACTGGGGTGGGGCATGTGTTACATAACAAAGTATATTCTATTTGCTTAAGCAAACACAAGGGTATACAAAAAAGAAAGCGGCCCGTTTCCGAGCCGCTTTCGTGCTTAGACGTCAACACGCATGTCTACTGCTTCGAGGATTCAAGCACCGTCATGCCGTTGTCAAAGCCGTCCTCGCTGCACGCCTGCGCCGTGAGCACGCCAAATAGCGAGATGGCTGCGATGGCGCCGAGTGCAACACCCAGCGGCTCCAGTTGCTTCGCCACTGGCGCAAACTGACGGTTAATCGCATCAACCTGCGCGTTGATCTGACGCATCCACTCCGGCTGCTGCACGCCGCCGAAACCAACATCCGGCATGCTGCGGCGGAACTGTTCGTTGATCTGCGCGCTTACCTGCTGAATCTGCGGGCCAAAGGCCTGATTCACGCCGTAGCCGACACCGCCGAGCAACGCAAGCGGCAACATCCACACGAACGGGCTGTTGACCGCGAACGCATTCTCGACACAACGCTTCGCCTTCTCAGATGAACCAGATGTATCGATCACAGGCTCCTTCGTACCGATCTCGATGACGTAATCCACAGGCTCGCGCACAATTACGCCCACACCGTTGACGAAGTTCTCCAGGCCCACCACGCCCTGCTGCACAACACGGGACTCGCCGCGAGCAAGCTCCGGGTTCTGGCGCACCTGCACCTCAAACGGAATCTCCTGCGTCCACTCGACGTCGTCTGCCGGCCTGGTGCCGACGCGCACCACACGCTGCACGGGCTCTTTGACAGTCTCAGCGCTTGCCTTGCCGCTGACAACCGACACCTTCACTTGGCCGTTGACACCGGCAACATCTTCAACTTCCTGCCCAGGTTCAAGCGTCGGGTCGAAAACGATCTTCGTGGTAAACGGCAGCGTCACCGTCTCCGAAACGTCAATCGGCTTCGGCTCCTTCATCACGGTAGTAGTCACCGGCGCCGGGGTGACCGTTGAGGTCTGCACCTGGGTCTCTTTCACTGTGGTCGGCACAGTAGTTGGCACAGTAGTCGGAACCGTCGTTACTGCAGTAGTAGTGATCGTCGTCGGCACCGAGGTTGTCGCTGTCACCGTCGTCGGCGTGCCTTGTGCCGTTGTCACAGAGGTCACGGTCGTCGGCACCGCAGTAGTGATCGTTGTCGGCACAACCTTCTCAGACACTACGGTCGTAGGCACAGTAGTTGGCACAACCTTCTCAGACACCACCGTAGTCGGCACAGTCGTGGGCACCGTCGTTGCCACAGTGGTCGGAACCAGCGTGGGCACAGTCGTAGGCACCGTGGTTGTTGCCGCAGCCGTCGTTGTCGCAGTCATAGTCGCCGCCTTGGTGCCCACACGGATAACAGCGTCCTGCTTCCTTGTTACCGTGGTCGTCGTCACCACAGGGTCACCGGCTGGCTTACCGTCGACAAGTGTCTGCGTCGAGGTCACAATCTCTTCACCAACAACACCATCCTTGTCAACGACCTGCTTACCCGCCTCCAGCGTGTCGTCGTAAACGATCGTCGTCGCAAACGGAACCAGGCGCTTCGTCGTAGTCACCAACGTTTGATCATCGAGGCGTGGGCCGTATTCGATGATCTCCTCAACCGGCGCCTTCGTGTCTTCGGTCTTGGCAACGCCGGCTTGGTCGCCGGTCGCGGTGAACTTGGCAGTGTAGGTGCGCTCACCGTCCACACCGCGCTGCACGACCTTAGTCTCGCCCGGAGCAAGATCAATGTTCGGGCGGGTCACCGTGCTGTACGGGATCGGCGCCACCCACGTCACATCCTTCGCCGCAGTCGCTTGCTTCGTGCCGACAAGCACAACCTCGTTCACCGGCGCGGTGGTTTGTGTCCATGTGCCATCATGCTGCTGCTGTGCCACGCCGGGTGTGCCTTGGACGATAACCTTGTACTCGCCAGCGGGGATAGTCGCGTCATACTTGTACTCAACCCCGAACGGGATCTCACGTGTCGGCGCGGCCACGACGTTTACCACTGCATAGGTGATGTCGGTGGAGCCGTCTTCATAGGTCACGGTAACAGGGATCTTGAGCTGGTCGCCCGCCTTCGCACCTTCAGGCGCAGTCGCGGTGATCTGGCCGTCGTCATTGACAGTGACGTTCCACCCTGCTGGCACATCACCCAGCACATACGGGTTGGTATCGGCGACGTTGATGTTCGCCGGCTTGGTCAGTTCTAGCGGCAGCGTGGCTGTGCCACCCGGATACACCGTCTCCACCGGATAGGTGGGCTCTGCCTCCCAGCTGTTGGTGAGCTTCACCACAGTAGTCACAGGCACCTCGGCACGAGAGCCGTCCGGCGCCTCCACCGTGGCGATGACAGTCTTTGTGTCGCCCGGCTTCGCAGTTGCCGGCGGGGTCGCCGAAACAACACCCGTGATCGGATTGATGGTGTACGTCCAGCCGTCCTCAGTTACCAGATTGCCATCTACGTTAGGAGCAATGTTAAGCGCAAACGTCGACTTCTCTGACGCACCAGTAACCTGGTGGTTCACAGCCTGGTTCGGGCCTGTGGCCTGTACGTCGTACACCGGAGCGACGTCGCTCTTTAACACGACGACAGTGCCCTTGACTTCCTGCGGCTTATCAACATTGTCGTAGTAGGCGAGCACCGGAATATCAAGCTTGTAACCCTCGGGCGCAGTCTTCGGAATCGTCGTGGTGATCTTGCCGGTGTTCTCGTCAATTGTGACAGTCCACGTACCACTCTCATCCTCGACGGTGTACTGCGTCGTGCCGTCTGGAAACGTGTAACGCTTCGGGGCCTCGTCGCTCGTATTGCCGCTCAGACCACGCTCAGGAACCTCAGGTGTCAGGCTGACCACAGCGTTCGGCTTGTTCGTCACCGTGCCATAGGTCGGGATCTTGATGTCGACGATCGCCTGGAACTGGGTCTCAATCTTATCGTCGGTGCCATCCGGGTAGGTCGCCTTCACCTCCGGGGTGATAACGGTGCCCGGGGCGACGGTGTCGTCCGCCTTCGCGGTGACCTTGCCGGTCTCATCGACTTCAACAGTCCAGCCAGCCGGCACAGACTCTGGGTCGATCTCGAACTTGGCCGGGTGGACCGGCCTATACCCCTTCATGATGGACTTCGTGCCCACCTGCGCGGTGAGCTCGTCGCCAATTGTGCCCTTCGTCAAGCTCGGGCGCACCAGGTCGGTAACCTGGGTGTTGTTCGGGTCAACGACCACGAGCAGTTCGAGCTGATCCGTGGAGCCGTTGGAGTACTCCACCGTTACCACAGGGCGCGCGAAGGTGCCCGAACGCGGATTCTCCGGAGCGGTGACAGTGACGTTGTAGTCCCCGTCCATCTCCACGGACCAGCCCTCGTAGACGTACTTCTCGTCGAGGATGACCTGAGCTTCAAAGCCGCCGTCGCCCTTCTTCTTCGCGAGATCCTTGATCAAGTCTGGAACCTGGGTGAAGGTGACCGTCTGAGGCTCGGTAGCCAGGGGGCCGGTAGCACTATCGACGCCCGAGATGATCGACGCGTCCGTCTTGTCGTACTTCGGGTCGTGGTACTCAGTGTCGTCCAGGGAGAACGCCTTGGAGTCGATGGCGTTCGGCGTGTTGTAGCGGGTCAACAAGTTGGAGCTGTCGAAGGCCTTGCCTGCGCCGAAGTTGTTGTTCTTAGCGGCAGCCTGAAGCTGCTCCACAGTACGTGGCTTCGCCAGGACAGAGAAGTTCACGTTCTTGTCATCCGCCAGATTGGTACCACGGTACTTAGGCCAGGTGAAGTAGATGTCGCCTTTTTCGTCGATGCGCAGGAGCTGCTCACCGCCGGAGACTGCCGGATCTGTGGTGCCGATGAACTCACCATTGCCGTCGTGAGCTTCCACAACCATGCGGGACATCGAGTCGTCCGTGCCACCCTTCTGCACAGCAGGAACGTTGATATGACCGACCTTGGTTTCATCACCAGGCACGATCACGTGCTTCTCGAAAGACTCCCACGAGACCGTGATCGGGTTACATTCGATGTTCTCACTCGGCCACGGGTTGACGACAGCGCTGAATATTGCAGAATTCCCGTGAGTGGCCCTCAAGGTTGTGCTATCGTTGGGATTCGTAGCGCCGGTAGGGTCTTTCGCATAATTACTCTCCCAGGCATAGCGCACAGGACTATCGGCACCAGCTTCTGCGAACTGCTTGACCTTTGCCTCGGTGAGCTCCGCGTAGAGATTCAAGTTTATTTGGGTACGACCAACACCTTCAATGGCAATACTTTCGTCGGCCTTATAGGTGACGTTCTCGTCAAGGAAAGTCTGACCGACGTCCATAGAAGACACCGTGTCAGCATTCAAGTAGCCGCGAAGATTAGCCGAATTGGCAAATGACCAATCGGCGAATGTGCGATCCTTCGAGTTGTCGAAGGAAAGGCTTAAGCCCCACAAAGTCTTGTCGGGGCTCCCTGCCTCCGGCTCCAACGTCCTCCAGGTGAAGCCTGCTTGACTGTGCTCTGCGGTGCCGGTTTCTGAAACAACACATGAGCCAGCAGGCAGATCAGACTCCTGCTGATCGGCCTTCGCGATGACACCGGTGCCGTCTGCGCCGTAGAGACCGCCGGTGAAACCGGACACCGCCGCAGCTTGGGAGGCCAGCGGCCCGGGCGCTACAACGCTTAATCCCCCGAGTGCAAGTGCGATGGCGGTTGTTGCCGCAACACCGCGTGCGGTTGGTGTGTAAAAGCGGCGGGATGGTTCAGTCATGAATGCTCCTTTGTGGGTTGAATGGGTGCCATATTCCAACAAAAACGCGGCACATGCCTTGGCACCCTAGAGGGTGAAGAAACGGCTGTCTACCTAAGCATTTGCTTAACGCACAACAAGGGTAATGCCGTAATAAGTGCGGTAACTGATAGCAACAACAGCTCCATCTGCAAGTATAGCGTATTTTGCACTCAACCAGTATTGCTATACTACATAGACACACACATCCAAATATCTATTGCATCGAAAGGATCACCACACTATGTCGGTCGAACACGTCACACGCTACATCGATAACATGGACAACACCCCGCTCGAAGACGGCGATGTCAACGAAGTCGAGTTGACGTACCAAGGCAACCAGTACTCGCTGCACTTGTCGAACGACAACGCCGCCAAACTCGACGCAGCACTCGCGCCATTTATCGAGCGTGCGACCGTCACCGGACTCTCACCGGCCAAACGCAAACAGGTCAACGGCGAGATCCGCGCCTTCCTCAAAGACCAAGGCATCAAGGTCTCCGACAAGGGTCGCATTCCGGCAGACCTCGTCGCGCTCTACGAAGAGGCACAACGTGACAGCACGCCGGCGCCAGAGCTTGCCGACAATACGCAGCAGTAACGCAAAAAAAACACCCCCTCGCACCCCCGCACACGCGCTCAAACGCGCTTCGTGCGGGGGTGCGACTTTTTAGCGCAGCACTACACGCCAAAGCGGTACAATGACTGCCAAACATCATCATCACGCGCGACATGACACCGCGCTTTTTCGACATTACGTTGGCATCACCATGACTTTCGCTTCTCTCATCGGCGCGCTCGCAACATTCTTATCGTCGCTCGTCCAGCCGAGCCAGTTCACTACGTTGCTTCACAACAAGCACAACACAGCCATGCTGCGCGAGTTCTCGATGCAGTCGCTCTACTGCATCATCGCCGGCAACGGCGTGTGGTTCGTCTACGGGCTCACCCACGACGCCATCTGGACAGCCGTACTCGCCGTCATCGCCATCACCATTCAGCTCACCATTGTGATGCTCTTGATCCGCACGCGCACACATCCACCCAAAACACTACTTACAGCAATCTGCGTGCTTGCGGCATCCATCGCCGTGTCGTACCCCATCCCCAACGCCGCACTTGGGCCAATCGGATGCGCGTTCTCGATGATCATGTTCGTCCCGGCCGCACGCGCCGCCATCCACGCACTGCGCACAAAAACGGCCACACCCTACAGCATGCCCATGGCCACTATCATGTGCCTCGGCAACCTCGCCTGGGGCGCATACGCTGTTGCGATCCACGACATCTGGGTGGGCCTACCCATCGTCGCCAACGTGCCAATCAGCCTCATCATGCTGAAGGTCGCCTACGACCAGCGCGGCACAATCATCCGTTCTGTGCCCCAGGCGTCGACACGCATGATGCAACATCCCCACTAGACGATCATGAGCACCAGCATCATGATGGTGACCACCACAACAACAAAGCCCACCACCACAGCCAGCACAGCCCAAAAGCGCTGCTCGCGGGGGCTATCTTCCTCAGTTTGCGCCTGAATCTCATCCACGTCGTGGCCCGACAGGGAGTACGACGACGTCGTGTCATCTGAGTAGCGAGCCGGCGCGGGGGTGTGCGCTGTGCTTTGCGCCGGTGCGGGGGTAGCACGCGGCTGGGTCGCATCATTGTTCAAGTTCACGCTGGGTTCATTCTGTGGTGTCGTCATATTTCCCAAACATACAGCACGACAGCGCAGCTGAGGGCATGGAGGAGGTCGCAACGGCGCACCCACACCACGCAGCGGGAAACCAGGCGCACGAGGTGCGCGCCGGGTGGGCGGGCGAGCGTGTGTCACCTAGCCACGCAACATGTGGCGCAGCAGCGGCAATGAAGACGACAAACCCGTCTCATGTGCTGTAACCACAGCTGCCGCACACACGCGACAACCGCCTCATCGCAAAGGACAACTCCACCTATGGCCCCCACCCAAAACACCATCGTCACCCACAACGGCGCACGCTGGCTCGTCACCGCGATCGACAACAACACCCGCACCTGCACACTGACCAGCCTCACGGCACACATCACTTGCACACACGTGCCGTATGACAGGATCACAGTGGCGCTGCCAGTTGAACTCGCCCAGCACGCTGCCTGATAAAATCGCACCCATCACCCACCCACCCCCAACACGAAGGAAATGTCATGCACACCCCAGCACAGCACCCCGAATACGTCCCAGCACGCAGCTTGCGCATCGGCGACGTCGTCTGGCTGCACGAGACACTCCTTGCCGCGCAAGACGCCCTTGAAGACTTCATCGTCCCCGACGTCGTCGACTTCACGCGCTTCGACGCCATGCTAGAGCGCGTCGCACAGGCGCCGCTTATCGTCATCGGCGTCTACCTCGACCGCTACGCCGACGAGATCACCATCCTCGTCGACGACGAAGACGTCGCGCCCATCATTGTCGCTTCCGACTTCGACATCCAGCTTGTCGAGCGCGACGCAGCACCAGCCTGCATCTGCAACACACAGATCGAGCACCCTGCCGACATTGCACTCGGCTACCCGGATGCGCTCTATGCATCGGACATCAACGACGCAGGCCACATCACCAACTCGCTGTTTAGCCCGGAGGCCTAAACACGCACGGGCACCGAGTTGCGAACAACTCGGTGCCCATGCCGGCAGTCACAGTGCGTTTAGTAGTAGCCCTGCTGCTGCACCTCACCCTGCTGCGCTTGCTGCGCCTGTTGGGCCTGCTCAGCCTTCGCAGCCTGCTCGGCCTGATGCTCGCGCACCTTGTCAGCCACACTGAACGCCGCACGCGTGCCGCGCACAGCTTCAGCCAGACCAGATCCATCGTTAAGGCCGTACACACCTGGGCCCTCGCCAACGTGTGTCGCATCAAAGCGGGGCGTAAATGTATTCGCCGCGTCCATCGAACGCAGCGGCTCCTCGTCGTACTCCTGCATTGCCGTGTGCAACGCATGCAGCCCTGTGGGATCGACCGCAGGACGCGTCGTCGCCTCAAGAAATGGCGTCGTCATTGTAAAATTACACCTCCGTGTAGGGGAATTATGAGGCACGCACGACATCGTGCGTGCCGGGGGCGCCTGTGAGGCAAGGCTACCACGGAAGTGATCAGACTCCGACAGTCTCCAAGCGAAACCGCAGACGATCGGCGTACATCCAGCCTTCTGGCACGTCGAGTATCCACAGATCCACACCCCGCGCTGTTGCAAACGTGCGGGCTTGGATGATGGTGCGCTCATATGTCGTCACGTCGAAGCATCCTGGCGCCTCACCCACGACAGCAAACGTCCACTCACCGTAAGGCGTGGGGTACACACAGATATCGCCTACGGGGATCTGCTCGATGCCGAGCTCAGTAACACTGCGTTCCATCTAGACCAACTCCGTCACAGGCTCTTCAGGCAGACCCGGCGGCACCGGCACATTGGTGACCACACCCCTGTCGCCATGATCCCACGTCCACGTCGGGCCCGTGTAGCCATAGAGCTGCATGACGTAGGCCGCAAGTGCGCTACACAGCGCCACGAAGGTAAACAACACAATCATCGTGACGATTGCCTTCGTCCACGAGCCTTGGCGCTCGCGCACGTCCACGATGCCCGTGTTATGCACCCAGTCGTGATCAGCGTCACTGCGTCCGCTGTACTGCGGCAAGTAATATGGATCTATCATAGCCTCCACTGTAACAAACACAATTCTTCTGAAAAAAGAAAGGTCAAGGTACTTGTCTACGTACCTTTGCACTCACACACACAAAAGAAAGTACAAACCACCATGAACATTCGCAACTTTACCGCAGCCGGCCCTGTGCCGCTCCAAGACGTCATCGGCGCACTTACGGCAATCGTCTCCGTATTTGTGCCCATCCTCCTCGCCGTCATCGGCAGTAACGCCGACAGCGGCACTACTCACCCAGAGGCAGCACC